>SDBT01004461.1_pt1 | contig 23753 bp, 29 predicted proteins | sample 2277101 | NCBI WGS metagenome assembly SDBT01 (sample SAMN10404973, study PRJNA504765) | marine sediment metagenome | isolation source: marine sediment core GS10_PC15, 103 cmbsf | place: Arctic Ocean: Southern Knipovich Ridge | collected 2010 | reverse complement strand
ACAGTATGGCGAACTATCAAGCGTGCTGACAAGAAATTACGAGCAGCGGGAATCATACCGCCCGACGAGCCGGAAGCTGGCCTGAAACAGAAGGGCGAATCCCGAGTGCGGACGGTTGACCCGCACGATTTGGACTGGGTGAAATGGTAGATACAGCGGCACATCTTACAGTAAAGCAGGAGGCATTCGTTTGTGCATACTTGCTAAACGGGTTCAACGCCACAAGAGCGGCTAAGACTGCTGGTTATAGCGAGGATACTGCAAGATCGCAGGGTAGTCAGCTATTGACAAACCTAAACGTCAGCAAGGCTGTCAACGCAAGGCTTGATAGTGAGGGAATCACGCCCGCCAAGATCAAGATTGCACTGGCGGAGATAGCCTTTGGTACGGACCTTGCGGACTTCGACCTTGCCTTGGGTGGAACCTCGTTGACAGACCTGAGGGAAGCGGGGATAAACACCAGACTCATCAAGTCCATCACTACGCGGTTTGAAGTCGATAAAGCCGACGACGATAAACGATATGAGATAAGAAAGATTGAACTGCACGATTGCTTATCCGCCATTGACAAACTCGCCAAGGTCCACGGCATGTACATCGAGAACGTGAACACGAACGTCAATATCGACAATCGCAATAACTTGAGCCCCGAGGAACTGGCGTGGATCACTGCAAGGCGCGGCGGTCCTGCTAGCGAATAGCGTGTGCATAAGCCCCAAAACAATCAAGAACTCTGGGGCCTCATCGCCTACCTGTTCGGAATTAACATGCCCTGGCGGTCGTACACGCTCGGACATAGCAGCCCGTTTGGATTCATTGCAGATGCTTTTTTCCACCCAGAGTACGACATCGCAGGATGGGCTGGGCGATCCGGTGGTAAGACACTGGGGGCGAGCATCATTGCTCGTCTGGCCTACCTGTATACCGCTGGGTTACAGTCCCGAGTGCTGAGTGGTAGTCAGGACCAAGCCAATAACCTGTACGAATACTGGATGAACTGGGCGGCTACGATCCACTCCGAACAGGTGTCCGGCAAGGTCAACATCCACCGGACGCGGATCAACGGCGGCAAGTTCGAGATATTGACCGCCTCGCAGAAGTCAGTTCGCGGGCCAAAGGTCCAACTGCTATTCGAGGATGAACGAGACGAGATTGATTACAGCCTGACCGAAGCCGCACAGGGTATGCTGGCTGCGAAGGAAGGCATACCGTCCAGAACAATACACGCATCGACTTGGCACCGCGTGGGCGGGTCGATGGGTAAGCTGATAGCCGCATGTCCTGACAACGGCGTCAGGCTGCATAAATGGAACCTGTGGGAGTGTATCTCACAATGCCCGGAGAAGAGACATGAGCAAGGAAGAAACTGCCCAAGCTGTCCCCTCGGAACCGATTGCCTCGCCGCTAGAAGAAGCTATGCGGGTGACGCTAGAGGTAGCGCAGGCATTGGTGGCGAGAATCGAGGCGTTGGAGTTAAGGCTGGAAGTGATAACAACACTCCTAAATACGAACGTGGAAATAAGAGACAAATTGGAATCGCGGCTGAACCGTTTGGAATCTTCACAGTCGAAGACGCCATCAAGCGATACCAAAAGCTCTCCCGCGAAACCATAGACGCTGAGTACCTGTGCAAGCGCCCGAGTCCTGAAGGCTTGGTTTACCCGAGCTTCGACCCGCTCAAGCATGTAAAGAAGACTGCGCCGGACGGTATGAAGATATACCGGGTGTTTGACTGGGGCTACCGGGTGTTCGTATCCCTGTGGCTTGGTATTGATAAGAACGGGACGGTGTGGCTGCTGGACACATATAAAGCTGAAGAGGGGAACCTGAAGACGCACGCCGACTACATCATAGCCCACGATAAAAGCACAGCGATAGCCGGTACATTCTGCGATCCTGCTGGTAATCAAAAGAACGATCAAACAGGCCGGTCAAACGTCGAGGAGCTACGCAAGTACGGGATTAAGTGTATCTGGCGGACTGATCGGCTCAGCACCACCGTAGAGAACGGTGTAAAGCTGGTCAGGAACTACTTGAATCCCGCCAGCGGCCCGCCGCGATTCTACATCGTCCGATCACCAGCTAATCAAGCGTCAATCACCGCTTTACAGTCTTACGAGAACATGAAAGTGAACGGCGTATTCATCGACAAGGTAAAAGACCCGCAAGAGTACGAACACATCCCCGACGCACTACGATATTTCTTTGTGAACACCTGCCAAGGCCCGTCCGTTATGTCGGGCAGGCCAGGGGCTGCATAAATGCACGATTTCGACCCTACTTTCAAAAACCCGCTGTACACGGAATACTTGGATGAATGGACGGCGAACGCCGACTTCGCCGAGATGCGCCTTGCGGTCTTGCGCGCCGGCGTGTACCTGAAGCGATGGGGCGGGGTCCAACAGGAAGCCTTGACACAGTACGACCTGCGCAAAGGCTGGTCTGCTCAATTCGACCACGCGCCTGAGTTGATCGATATACGGATGACCGAACTTTGGCGTGAATCGCCGGTCAGGACGTTTGGCGAATCGCCGTTTGAACCGCAGATCAGAGCATTCCTGGGGAACGTGGACGGCGGCGGGACGAATATGGACACGTTCATGCGGCGCGTCACCGAGGGGATGCTGGTTAATGGCGTTGACGTGCTGGTTGACAAGGAAGCCACGCTGATAACCCCCGTATCAGCAGCCGACGAGAACGCCCAGCCGCTTGTCGCGGCGTTCGGGCCGCTGGACCGTGTGGACTGGTGTACCGATCATGCTGGTAAATACCTTTGGATTCGATTCGCTCTTGGCGTTGACCCCTGCACTGATGAGATGGGATTAGCGGGGACGGTCGAGCGGTTCGTGACGTATGACCGACAAGGCTTCCGAATCCACTTGGAAGACTTCGACACTGGCGATACTGAGACGATAGAAGGCACGCACATGATGGGGATTGTCCCCGTTGTGCAGGTGTACCAAGGCTTGTCCATCCATAACGGGCGGGACGCTATCGCCACGTCGATCATGTCGAAGCTGGCGCCGTTGTCACAATACATGCTTGAACTGTCATCGCAGAGTCAATTGGATCTGTTTATGACCGTGGCGTTTTACGTAGCCACTGGGATACAAGCCGAGGAGTTGCCGAAAGAGCTTGGTGCATCGTTCATCATTGGTTTGTCGGCTGCTGAGGCTGATTTCAAGCCGGTCAATCCGAACGTCGCACACATCACCGAGAAGCGGGACTGGATGGCGGCTATGTCGCTTCTGATGCTCCGCAAGGGCAAGGTGATGGGATTGAATGCCACAGAGAAGGGCAGCGCCCAGTCTGGCATCCAAGTGGCTCTTGAATCATCCCCGTTGCATTCCGAGCTTGCGGCGTCAGCGGCGGTGCTGGAACGGTCAGACCGTGAGATAGTCCGCTTGGCGATATCCCGCGAGCAAGGCCGCTTGCTGACGATGGAAGAGTTGGGCTACGAGGTCAAGTACACTAAGACATTCACCCTCCAATCGCTGCAACAGTTGGCGGAAGAGGGCAAGGCGTTATCCGAGATCCGGGGCATTGAGCAAGTGCCAGAACTTATGAGGGCTCACCTGTTGAGGATAGCCAATCACCTGACCATCCCCGGATCGGACAGGCACAAGGAAATCGTCAAGCAGATCGAAGCGTTTACCGGCGACATGGGCGGGATAACTGATCCACTGACAGGAGAAGACGATGACACAGGCACTGGCCGATTATGATCCAGAGTTGGTAGACCCGAACGAGACTCCCCACGTACCAACACAGAAAGAAGCCGACGCGGCGCGGGAGGAAGACCGTTGCCCGCATTGCGGTAGAACTGACTGATGGCAGCAAGCATAATAGCGGCGGTGAACCTGAAGGCCCGAGTACTGGCAGGCGTCGAGCAGCAGCAGGACATTGATAATCTACTGTTGAGCTACGTAAAGCTGAGCCTATTTGAGAAGCCCGGACCAAAGACAACCCAAATGCGGCGTGATTTGGTCGAGTTGATGCGTACCAAGTACTTCCCGCGTGCTGATCTGTCCGGGCGCAAATCCGCCGTACCGATCCTTGATGCAATAGGTGGTGCTGAGGCTGTCGAAGCCGGTTCAACGCTCACTGGCTCTAACCTGACGTTCTTGGCGAGCTACAGGCAGAAGAATACTGAATGGTTTGCCAACATCGTCGATTCGGGCACGAAAGAACTGTCCGGTGAGCTTCGTGCCGAGATAGTCAGGGCGCAAAGAGACGGCATCGCACAAGCCCGGATGCGGCGTGATGTCATCAACTCATACGATGCTGAGTTGAAAGCGTTGAAGGGTAAGCGTCGGATACTCGCCGATGCGAATCGGAACATGGCGAAAGCCGAGGCGTCCGCAAACGCTGCTCGTATCAAGGCTGCTGATAAGGTCAGAACGAACGCACAGGCTGGCGTCCGACGCGTGTCTACTGCGATGGGCAGGCTGGAGAACAAGGTTCAAGGCGCGGCCCGAGACGCGGTACGGCGTGAAGCCCAGCGTGCGGAACTCGCATCATTCCGGCAGGCTGGTTTCCAGACATTCACCTGGGTAGCGGTCAACGGTTCACTTGCTTGCCCTGATTGCGAAAGCCTGCATGGTGACACACGCGGGTTTGCACAATGGCACGGCAACCAGCCTGGGGACGGTCACACGGTGTGCGATAGTTCGTGCGTGTGCGAGTTGGTACCTAACGAACTGATGGTCAAAGACAACATCACAGGGCCGGTTAATCCGTTCCTGAACAACCCCGAATTGACGGGATAGGAGAAGCCGTGACTATTCACGTACTACCAACCGAAGATTGGATAGAACACACCGACGACACGACCTGCCTTTGTCAGCCTACTATCGGGTATGAGAACGGAGAAATGATCGTTGTTCACGAGGCGGTCGACGGGCGAGAAGCACCAGTAATAACCAATTAGAACACGGTGACGGTCCGCTTGTACCTCCGCCCGAAAGGGAACATACGCGGGCAGGCTGTCGCCACTTATTGCGGGATAGAGCAGTTCGGTAGCTCGGTTGGCTCATATCCAACAGGTCGCGGGTTCAAATCCCGCTCCCGCTATTCGCGTTCCAAGTAGAGAACGCAAAACAAAGTCCGCCGCAAGGCAAAGTCGCCCAGTAGGGCAAAGTAGGAGAACTATCATGGCAGAACAGACACCCGAAGAGATCGCCAAGGCCGCAAATGAAGCACTGCAAGCAACCGTGGACAGACTGACTGGCGAAGGCCAGAAGTACCACAAGCGGGCGCAAGACGCCGAAGCTGCAAATCTGGCCCTGACCGCCCGCCTCGATAAGATCGAAGCTGATCGTAAGACGGCGACGGATGCTGCGGAGCAAAAGGACCGGTTGTCAAAGGGTCAATACGAAGAAGACCTCGCGGCACAGAAGACATCGATGCAGGCATTGATCGACACTCAGTCGGCACGCGGCGATTCAGCGGAGAGCAGGCTGAAGAAGATTTACGGCATCGACGCCCTGAAGACTTCTTTGGGCAACCAGAAGGTCAAGTCCGAGCTTATCGACCAAGTGGCTGGCATCCTTGCTTCTCAGGTCGAAGTGTCGCTGGTGGACGGTAAGATTTCTGTCACGGTGAAAGACGCGGAAGGCAACGCGGCGTTTGTTGATGGTGTCGCAATGACGCCCGATCAACTCGTAGAAGCCTTCTTGCCCGAAAACAAGCACTTCCTCCCGCCTTCCGGCGATGGTGGAACGGGCTTGCATCAGGGCGGTTCACCTGGAGAAAACGCGGGTCTAACTCAGGCGGGACTGCTCGCCAACCCGCAGAAGCACGCCGATTTCATTGCACAATACAAAACGTCGGCGGAGTCTAGCGCAGCATTTGCGAAACTGCCGCCGAAGAAAGTCGAGTAAAACATATGGCCTTATCACAAGTAGGCGACAATAGAGTACCTGAACAACTGGATCAGGTGAAATGGCGAGGTCTCGCTGAGAAGCTGGATGTGTTCAACGCATCGAGTGCCGGGGCGCTTAGGTTGGCGTCGAACCCGGCGTTACTGGCGACAAGGCCGGGCGACTATTACGAGGATGTGCGGTTCAATACCATATCATCGCTCGACGTCCGGGCTGACACCGCGACCACAGCGACCATTACGTCCCTGAAACTGGAGACATCCGAAGGCGCTTCAGTCATGCAGGATAGGGCGCTTGGCCCGGTCGAAGTCGCTGACGGCTTCTGGCGGCATACCAAGGCGACGCCCGCAATGGTCGCTAACAACCTCGGCCTCCAGTTCGCACAAGCACAGTTGCTTGCCCTTCGCAATAACTCGATTGCTATTGCGGTTGCGGCTGCGACGAACGCATACAGTGCGGCCCACTTCACGGACAATACGCCGGGTGCAGGCGAAGGCGCCCGCGTTCCGTTCTCCGCTGCGATTGCGGAAGGGATGATAAACGACTTCGCCGACGCCCGCGAACTCGGCGCGATCTGGGTGATGCCCAGTATCATCTTCTCGAACCTCGTGACGAGCAATCTGGCGGTTACGCTGGATACGGTTGCGGGTAACGTGCTGAATAACGGGCAGGCTTTCTCGTTCATGGGTCTGCCTATCCTCGTTGTCGATGCGGCTCCGTTGACCACAGCCCAGACCAGTTCGTACTACACCAAGTACGGCGTGTTGCTGATGGGTCCGGGTGCCGTATCTGCGACCATCGTGGCTGATGATCCGACCGAAACTGACCGGACAATCACCACCACCTCGAAGATCACCATCTTCCGGGGCCAGTACGTCGTGAACTACGATGTGATGGGCGCCAAGTACGACATCAGCAGCGGCGGTGCAAACCCGACCGACGCGGTATTGCGGACGGCGACGAACTGGGATACTGACGGCGAAGACCACCGCGAGTTCCCGATTGTCCTCAATCTGGTCAACTCGATTGCATAAACCCTCTGGAACAAAGGCGGTCATCATCGGCAACGGTTCATCGTTGGACTTGATGCCGCCTGAGTTCTGGATACAAGATTGTCTTTACATCGGCACTAATCGGGCGTTGGTTATATCCTCTTTAATCAACGTCCGATTGGACGCCGTTGTGATTCGCGACTGCTGGTCATCCCTGTGGAAGAATCAGAAAGTCGCACGTCGGTTCAACTGGAAGGTATGGCAACCCGCCGACGTTTATAAAGTCGGACCAGCCGAGATGCGATGGACGAAAGCCCATGAATACGTCCGGCAAGTCAAGGGCTGGCAGTACGAAGAGGATAGGGACAATAACAACGAAGCTGCTGTGATGCAGAATGGCAGTGTGGTTATCATGGCCTGTAATGTCGCGTGGCACTGGGGCGTCCGTGAGTTCGTGTTGACTGGCGTTGATTATCAGGGCAGACATGCCGAGATGGTTGACGGATTCAACGTCGATACGGGTCACGGTGATTATTACGACAAGCCCTCACCGCCAATGGTCGAAAGGCAGTTTGGCGAGATGCGAGATGCGATAGAAGCGGGCGGCGGTTCGATTGTGAACGTATCGCCCGGAACGAAACTTGAAGCACTGGAGAAGAGATCATGGACACACCTGAACACCTTGGCGGACATCAGGGCATAGTGCATACCGACGTTGGCGCACTGGACTGCCTGATTGAACGATTCGACCCGAAGACAGCGATTGACCTCGGCTGCGGGCCGGGCTGGATGGTCGCGTGGATGCGGCAGAGGGGGTTGTGGGCTTACGGGATTGACGGCGACTCGACCGTCCGACCTGACATTCTCAATGATTTCGTGTACGGGACAGTTGGGAGAAAATGGGAGGCCGACATCTGTTGGTCGGTCGAGTTCCTTGAGCATATCAAGGCAGAATATCTGGTCAACGTCTGGCCTACAATAGAAGCCTGCAAAGTTGTTTTCTGCACACACGCCCTACCGCCCGACGCGAAGCGCAAGAACCATTACAACTGCCAGACCGAGCAATACTGGATTGATGCCTTCGCCGCACACGGTTTCGACTACGATACGGGGGCAACGCAGGGCGTACGGCAAGCCTCCACGATGAACCGTGAGTTTGTGCGGAACACGGGCAAGGTGTTTGTCAGATGATCTCGGTATCAATCGAAACGACATCCCGGTGCAACCTGCAATGCTCGATGTGCGGACATCCGGTGATGACGCGCCCGAAGATCGATATGGACTTCGATCTGTTCACGCAGATTGCGGCTGACATAATTCATCATGGTTACGGGCTCCACCAGTTGCACTTAATGGGCGAGCCACTGATGGACTCAATCTTTGAGGATCGTCTGTGTTATCTTGCTGACATTGGGCTTACCGTTCGCAGTAGCTTCTCGACCAACTGCGTACTACTGACCCCCGAGCGGACAGACATGCTGATTGATTCGGGCTTCTGCGAGGTCCACAAGGATACTCGGGTTGTCAGGTTGTGCATCGATTCGATGGACCCAGCGGTATACGACCAACTACGCATCGGCGGTAATCATGCACTGGCGATCGACAACGCCAAGTATTTCATTGGTCGGGTCAAAGGCAGGGTCAAGAACCTCAAAATACAGCGGCTCGTTACCAATCTGAACGCCTCAGAGCCGGTCAGTGCGTTTGACGAGTTCGGTATTCCGGTCAGGACTCAAAAGGTCGGGCTGCATCACGACAAGTCGCGCGACCTCCGGTGCAGGAAAGATAACAGCGACAGGCGCAAAGATTGCAAGCTGCTATTCAACGATATTCTATGGGTTGCAGCAGATGGAAGAGTCTCCGGCTGTTGCCTTGATTGTGACTTCCAACAGCCATTCGGATGCTTGACGGTCCAGACCATCGGCGAGACCCTGGCGGAAAGAAACCAACAGCGGCGACAGTTCCAGAAGGGCGAATACAATCTGCTCGGACAGTGTAATGTGTGTTACGGAAACGACTGCACGGGAAAATGGTAATGCGTGTAATGATCTGGGGCGACCCGCGACCGTTGGATCACCCGATGGGGCGGATACACTCTGACCTTGCCGCGATGCCTGACATTGATGTTGTGACCGAACGCCTGGCGGCGATACCAAAAGAGCCTTACGATGTCCTGCTGACATGGAACGGCTTACATGCTGGACGTGACAGGCTTGTTCCGAAGCTCAGGGAACAAGGCAAGCCGGTTGTGGTTGTCGAGCGCGGGTTTTTCGATAGGATGAACCACTCACAGGTTGACCACGAGGGATTCAATCACAACGCATCCTGGGCCAAGCGGTTCCCGAAGGTATCAGAGCCTCACCCACTCAAAGCGCGGAAGCATGGGTATGTTCTGGCCCTGTTGCAAAAGGCCAACGATACGCAACTTTGGGACGCACCGTTTAGAAGCCCCGCCCCGTTCCTTGAATCACTTTCAAAGGCCGTCCCGAACAGGATTGATCTTTTTGTCCGACAGCATCCGAAACAGGCTTTCGATTGCCCCGGTCTTACACGAGGGACGCTTAGGAGCGATCTTGCAGACGCCCGGTTTTGCGTTACGATAAATTCCAACGCATCTAACGATGCGATAGCCCTTGGCTGCCCTGTGCTGTGTGTCGGGCCGTCAGTCGCGGGGTATTCCGGCGCGGCCCTTTATTCACCACCTGAACATCTGGGGATTGCGATTGAGGCGATGTTGGACGGTTGGGTTCCGTGGCGTGCTGACGAGTATTGTGCGTGGCTATCCACCAAACAACACAGCCTGAATGACATCGGGGCGGCGACAAGAACGGCATTGGAGAAGGCGTTGAATGATTAGCATCATCGTGTACAACTGGGACTGGGCCGACAAGCCTTCAGGCGGCAAGCCATTCAGGGCGCTCAGGGATGGATTAAAGAACATTGGCGAAGAGGTCAGTGTTTGTATCCCGCCCGGTGACGGATTGGACGATTGCAGTGCCCTGTTTGTCTGGAACGCATCGAAGCGCGACTGGTACAACGACAAGGTTGCCGCAGTTCGGGCGAAGGGCGGGCGTGTGTTCGTGATGGAACGCGGTTGGTTTGACCGGATGAATTACACCCAATTCGACTACCTTGGGTTCAACCATACGGCAAGCTGGGCGCACAAGGTTAGCGGTCCCGCCCCTGTAGACGGTCATAAACGCTTCAGGATGCTCTGTGAGCTATTATCTGAGCCGAAACCTGTCATCGCACGGCCTGAAGGCTACGTGCTTATACTGGGGCAGACCGGGAATGATACACAACTGAGACAATCGGAGATACATCACCCTGACGCCTTGTGTGGTTCGGTGATTGCGAATCTCCCGGCAGGTTTGGAAGCCGTATACCGACCGCACCCGTTGTCACAATGGCGTCCCGGCGACTTGACGTCGATGGAAGGTCCGCTGGACGATGCGTTGGCTGGCGCACGATTCGTTATCACGATCAACTCAAATGCTGGAAACGATGCGTTGTGGGCTGGTATTCCTGTCCTGTGTTTTGGTCCGGCGTTATATGAAATCGCTGGTGTTGCTCGGCGGACTTCGATTGCAACGCTCATGTCGGATATGGAGTTCATGTGCATCGGGTGGAAGCCTGACGAGCGGAGAGTATTGAGCTACTTCCATTGGCTTGCTTCGAGGCAGTGGAACCGAGCGGAACTTGAACAAGGCGACTGTTTGAAACAGTTGATAGGTGAGTATGATGCCAAAAATTGATAATCATGTTATGGAAGTGCGAACTAGCGCTGGCAAGGGCAAGACGATCCAAGTGCCGCTGTTCGGGATTGCCGTCATACAGTCGGATGGTACGGCAAGGGATGTATCCGCCACCGATCCGCTGCCTACAATATCAACATCGGGGACAGCGACCGCAAATGCACTCGGTACAACGGTAGACGATGTTCTTGCCGGTGAAACACTGGAAGACTCCACTGCACGTACGGGCATAAGCCTGTGGAAGCGTGCGGTGAACATGCTAATCGGCATCAAGGCGCTGCTCGCCAAGGGCACGTCTATTATGACCGGTTCCCTCCCGGTGACTATCGCCACTGACGATGAGATATTCACAGGAACAACGGGGCATCTTTGGCAGGCCGCCAATAGCCAAAGCGTAGCAGACCTGCTTTACTCAACTAGCGGCGCTAGCAGCGTAGCAGAATCCGCTTTTGAGATCGACAACAACGCTGGCTCTACGAATAACGCAGCAGTTGACGGTGATGCTGCTGGCACGATGTCAGCAAAGCTCCGTGGTATTAACAAGGTGCTGGCTCTGGTAAACGCCAAGCAAGCCGCCCTTGACGATGTAGCGGGCATTACTCGCCAGATAGACGATGCACATGCGCATGTCCACGAGAGCGAAGCGTGGAAAGTGCACCACGTCCTCACTACCGCGGCCACGGATGGACATCGGACGGGGATTGCGTTCAAGACGCCCAACACGACTACCAAGGGCCATTTTGTAATGACCATCGGGTCAAGCCACCCCGCCGAGTTCTTCCTTGTCGAAGCCCCGAGCGCCAGTGACTTCACGGCGGGCGCCGACCAAGTGATCTTTAACCGCGACCGAAACGCGGGGACTACCAGCGTTATGGCGTCTCTCGAAGGTACGCCGACAGTAGGTTCGGCGTCCACGTTCACCGAAGCACAAATGGTCACCGCCGCATTTACGGGCGGGACGGAGATAGATCACACCGTACTTGCCGTGGGATCAAACCCGAGAGAGGTAGGCGGCACATCGAGGGGTACGCAGGAATTCATCCTCAAAGTCAATACCATTTACCTGATGTTCCTCCAGAATATCGGCGCGAATGCGAATATCCATGACCTCGAAGCCGACTGGTATGAACATGCAGACGTTGCATAGGTGACACATGGCATTTGACCACATCATAGTATACGAAGACCGCGACGAGATCAGGACTACCCGTTGGATTATCAATGGTGTTATCACCAAGGATACGGGGAATACTGATAGAGGTCGTTTGTGGTTCTCCACCGTCAAGACTGGGGATAACCTTGTTGTCACGGTCTACAAGGATTCCGCCGGCTCCGCTTCGGTGCTGCTGAGTTCGGCTACGGATATTTCGGCTTTGGATAACGACTCCGCAAACGCTGTCAAGATCGCGCTCGTCGCAGAAAACACAAGCGGATTGTCGGGCACGATGTGGGTACACGATTGGACGGAAGACGTTACGCTTGTCCCAATGATCGTGTCTTTGTGCATGGATCAGGATATCGAAGACGAATACGCCGCGTCCGAAGAAACGTTCATGGCGGCGGTTTACGATTCGACCGTTGGCTACGCCCGGTTCTGTTCAATAGCTACAGCCCATGTGATGCGGCTTGTGACCAATCTGTACATCCAGGAGATTGGCGGCTTTGGCGGGGTTGAGGATTATGACCTAAAGACGCCGGAGAGGTTCACGCCAGACTGGCGCGGGGTCATAGTTCCATTACAACTCTTGGACGCCGCGAAATACTACGCATGTTGGAAAGCGTTTATGGCTGCTGATAATTCGGACGGCGAAGATTCTATGCTGGCGTTCAAGGCTACCAACTGCAAAGAGCAATTCGACGATGCGGTTTCCAAGCTGAATCTGACAATCAACACTGACCCTGATGTCGATGAGGATGCGGACCTGAGCAAAGGCGCGTCTGTAATCCGACCGACGAGGACATAATGGCGAAGGCAGGGTTCCCAAGAGGCATGGTGGATCGATTCGAGCGGGATATGATCGATGTCGTCGCCATAGCCGAACCGTTCGTGGAACTTGCCCCGAAGATAGTAACCCCGGAAGTCACAAGAGCGGCGAGGGCGGGCATTGGTCCTGACGGCGAGAGATATCCGGCGTATTCAGATGCTTACAAGAAACGAAAGAACGCCGCGTCTGGAACGCAGCGGGAATTCATGGTGGGCATTGGGAAGAAGGGCGGTCTTCACATGCTGTCGCCCTCGAATTTCAAGTGGGTTATATCAGGCAAGGAAGTTCAACTGATATGGACGGGTAAGAAGAATCAAGGCGATTATGGGATAGTCCATCATGAGGGTCGAGGGAAGATGCCCCGGCGAACGTGGATGCACCTGCTAGCACCAAGAACGCGAAAGATAATCGACCAATTCTTGCGGCGACTCATCAAACAGCGAACCGATAATTTCAACGCGAAGTATGGTAAGAAATGACCGAAACAAACCCCACCAACGAATCCGATACGATCATCAATGAGGCCGTCGCCACTCTGAAGGCAGGGACGTTCCCGACTGCAATCAAAATCTTCGGGGTCAATGTCCACAAGGCGAATTCCGTCGACCGGTTCAAAGAGACGCGGTTATCGTATTCGGGCTCCGTGGGTATTGCGGGTGTTGTGAACGGTCCGGTCGAAGAGTTTGTGTTGACTGATGAGCGTGTGGGCAATGTTTTGCCGCTGACTATCATCATCGGTGTTCAGAGCAAGACACCTGAGATCGGCGTGACGAACGCGACTAAGCTACTCGCCGCAGTAAAGAATCTGCTGAACGGTGACATACCATCGACCGCAGAGGGGTTCTACAAGATCGATGAAGATGAAATGACTCTCAGGATAGCTTGGGGCGAGCCCGAGATGGACCCAGACGGGATAAAAGGGTGGGTATTCATAGAGATATCTTGCTTCATCGCATATGTAACAACCAGTGACACAGGACACTAGGAGCGACCATGCCAGAATATAAAAAAGTCAAGACGTTCATCCACGGTGGAAATGCATTACTGCGAGTCGCAAGCGTGTCATACGATCCTGTTGTCGCGCAGTTCATCCCGATCCCTGATGGGGCTGGCGACGTGACATTTACGACCGTTAAGTCGGCGCCCGTCCAGGGCGTAGTTGTGTTCCGAGATAAGGCGCAAGCCGAGACTATGGCGGACGTGCCTGAAAATGTGACTCCGAAATCAATGTCATTCAAGGTCGAAACCGAACTGGACGCGGACAAGACGATAACATTCACTAATGTAGTGACCGGGGCCGCAAGAGGCAATAACTTTGCCCTCGGCGGCTCGGGGCCGTGGACGGTCCCGTTTGGAGCCGCAAGCGTAAGCGAGCCTACCTAGTCTCAGACAGGAGCAATCATGCCAGAATATAAAAAAGTCAAGACGTTTGTTCACACCAATGGTTCGATTGGAAGAGTGGCAAGCATTTCATATGACCCCGTGGTCGCGCAGCTTGTACCAATCCCTGACGGTTCCGGTGACGTGACATTCTTAACGATCAAGTCGGCGCCCGTTCAAGGTGTCGTCGTTATCAGGGACAAGGCACAGGCTGAGATACTCGCCGATGACCCTGATTCCGCTAGCACGATGTCATTCCAGGTTGAAACCGAACTGGACGTTACCCTGAAAGTCTCATTCACTGGCGTTGTGACTGGGGCAGCGAGGGGCAGCAATTTTGCGCTTGGCGGGTCAGGGCCGTGGACCGTGCCTTTCGGTGCTGCAACCGTCTCTGAGCCCGTAACTCCCTAATGCGTAAATGGCCCGAAATAGCAGCCGCCTGTCGTCCGATGGAAGGGGATGTTTTGCATCCTGACGATTGTGTTGTGATACGCATTCGCGGTGTGGAATGGTTTGTAAGGCCGCTTCAGTTGCCCGAGGGTATCGCATACACGCCCGTCTTTGGTGATAAAGTCGAATTCAAACAGACGGTTGACCCGCTCGGGAATGAGCCGATGCAGGAACGGGCGGCGAAGCTGGTAGAATTTGCGGCAGGCGTCTTGGAGGGGCTGGGGCTTGTGTCTGAGGTCTGCGGATACCTTTCGGCCCTGCTCGACCAGCAGTACGAGCTATCGGACGAAATCAAGGGCGAACTGCTCTGCTTCAGGGGCGATGACTTGCCGCCTTGGATTTTTCAGGCACTACGACATGCGCATGGGATAAGCCCACAGCAGACACACGTTGAACTGGTCGAAGCACTGGCTCCCCCGCCCGAGATTGTCCCGAAGAAGCGCCGATGGTTTTGGAATAGATAATGGGCATTCTCAACAAATTAAAAGCTGTCCTTCTGCTCGATACGTCCAAGTTCCGCCGAAGCGCAAGGGGCGCCAAGAAGGATGTCAGGGGTGTTGGTGACGAGACCCTAAAGACCACAACGGCAGGGATCAAGGGCTTTCTCGGCATGGCTGGCGCCGTCGCCGGTGTTGGCGCCGCCGCTGTAGCAGCCTTACTAAAGATCGAGGCGATGCAGGTGGGTATTGCAAAGGCTGCGGCAGACGCATCGAGGATTCAACAGGATAGGCTTGGTGCTGCTGCGCAGGCAACTAATCAGGGGTTCGTCCGTGACCTTCAGGATGTTACTCGGGGGCTCACAAGCGGTCAGGCATTATCGCAATCACTTAGACAAGCTGGACAATTTGCCCTTGGTGGTGCGGAAGACGCATCCCGGATTGCTCAGGGTGCAGGGATTGTCTTCGGTGAAGATATCACGCCGGAGCGGGCAGAAGCGACACGGATAGCCCAAACTTTCGCCGGTGCTTTTGGGGCCGGGGGACGGGAAGGCAAATTACTGCTGGAAGGGCTTGCTGGTACATTCCAAATCAAGGATCCTGATGCCCTTGGCCAGGCATTCGCCGGCGTTGGGTTTGCCGCAAGAACATCCTTCCTGACGCCTGGGGATATCGGGGAAGTTATCTCCCGTGCTGGCGGCATCGGACTTGCACAGCAACTTGGCGCACAACCCCTGAGAACCATTGTCGGGCTGGCTACACGCTTCGCTCCATCATCTGCCGGTAGCCCCCGCCTTGTCGCCCAGGCCGCAAAGACCATCTTTGGCTTGACCACAGAAAAGACACCTCTAATCAAGCGCGTACTAGCCGAAGCTGGTTTTGACCCCGAGACGCTGAACCCTATAGATGTGGCTACAGCGATAGGTAACAAGCTGAACCAAGATCCGAGGTTCCAGATAACTCTTGCCGAAGAAGGCATAACAAAAGAGATCATCACGACCCTTCAGAGGGGGTTCAGTGCGGTTGGTAACGAGGCGCAATCCAAGGCACTTGAAGCGTTCGACGTTGCTGAATTCGGTAATGTCGAGGCGCTCTTAGCCGATAAGCAAACAGACCCGAATATCATCCGAACGGCTGCCGATTTCAGAATACAGGCGTCCCAATTGCAACCCGCAGAGCCGGGGACATTGGCGGAGGCCGGGGCTATATCGCGGGCGGTAACGGCATCAATTTTAGATCGTCCTGGAACCCAACAGGGTATTGACGAACTGAGACGAGAAGTCAACAGGAACCAAATAGATTTCTTCGATACGGACGTTGCGTTTGAGAAGCAGCAGCTTGAAAGGTTGTTTGTTCTCAATCGAACCTTCCCCGGCCTGGACGCCCAGCTTCGCAAGATATCGACTCGCAAAAGCCCTGGCTTTCGAGGGACTGGAGGCAGAACGACATTTACGAGTGTTGGGCAACTTGCGGCAATACTCAGACGTAAACTGAGCGATGCCAAGGATGCCGCTAATACGACCCGCGTGATAGGACAGCAGGCAGACCAGATAGACGCATTTGAAAACGCCACACAAGAGGCTATCGCGTTCATCCGGCAAGTTGAAACAAGATCAGAGTTGGAATTCCCAAGCATTCAGGGCGCAGCACCGTTTGCGATTACACCCACAGATGTAGAACGCGGTGCGGCTGGGAGTGCGGCCGTGGCTGGCGTTGACTTTACAGAAGCCGCAGGGGGCGCCATAATCAAGGCGGATCAGGTCATCATAAACAATCCGGGTCCGGGTAGGACTCAGAACACCGAGACAAAAACCGACTGATGGCATCCACCAACCCCACCATAAACGGTAAGACCCTTTCGGTAGCGGGTACGAAGACCAATTGGGATCCGCCCGCCCCTCGAATATCATTCAGTCGCGCCCCGAGCGTTGACGGTGTGTTCCCGAAACGCCACGGTCACGAAGGCCCTTTTCTCCGAGGGTCGGGAGTGTTGCGTGGTGCGACCGAAGCCATACTAAATGCCGCCATCAGGACCATCCAGAACGCCACAAACCACGCGCCAAGCGAATATGTCGATGGTGATGGTTCAACGCACGCCAATTGCATCCTGTTGTCTTATTCGCGGAGAGGGGAAGTGTTGAATAAAGAATCCAACGGCGCGTGGTGGGCTGATATTTCTTGGCAGCTTGTGAAATTGGTGGCGACTTGAGTTTCTTCGCTGACAAAGTTACGAACATCCAGATCGATGCTTCGCGCCGGTTCCCTGTCTTGACGGCTGACGTTGCGTTGGGTTTTGAGTTCATTCAATTTTATCAGGCTGGCGCGTTGGTCGGTTCTGCGCGGGCGGTGAATGGTGGTGTGACATTCGCCAGTTCGATACCCGGTCCGATTGATCCATTCTTCCCATTGGCTGTCGATCCTGAAGATGTCAATACGAACTTTTGGGATTTAGCCTTTCCTGAGGCCGCGAGTGCTGGCAATCGGATCAAGGTTTCAATCCAGACCACACTGGCTATGCGGCTTGGAGATCGGTTTAGGATTTCGATTGACGGCACGATAGTACATGAGGCGGATATTTATCCGACATCGGACGGCGCGGGCGGGTATGGCGTCAGTTTCGGAGTTTCTTACGGGCGCGGTCCGTTCGGTGGAGGATATGGTAGGGAATATGGCGTCAACTACGGGCATGGCGGGGGCATTGTCTTGGAATGGGTTTCCGAACCGCTATTCATCGGGACATACGCCGTTGCTGTCAATATAATCGACAAGGCGGGGAACGTCTCATCTTCGACTACTACAAATGTAACACTTGCGACCTATCCAAGACCGGCTACGGATTTGGTCGTATCATCCTATGACTCTGGCACTGACACCCTGACTTTAGGTTGGGGCGAATCTGAGGATATCTAATGGCAGACCCCAACGAATTAGCAGTGAGTTCAGCACAGGCCGACGCGCTTGGCGGTACGAAAGATGACCGGACCGGCAGGACGTACATTGTAGAAGGTGTCAATTTCTTCGATAGTGACACCAACAACAATGCTATCATCAATCGCGTCCAGGATGTTCCGAACCAGCTTCGACTTGTGAAGACCGATTCGGGTCTTGGCTATGGTGTGTTCTCCGGCGTGTTCTCGCACGGCCTGAATCAGGTTGCCTACGCAGGCGCTACAAGTACGCTGACGAACGATGCCACCAACTACGCCTACCTGACACCCACTGGTACGCTGACGAAGAACACGACCGGGTTCCCCGTAACACCTCACTTCCCGATAGCCACTGTCTTGACCGGCACAGCATCAGCAGCAGCCGTCACGTCAGAATACAACTTCGAGGACATCACGGACAATCGCGGATCGGGCATGTGGTCAACTTCCATTCGCCCGACCGTCCAAGTCTTGACATCCCAAACGTTGAACTTCGGCGACTTCGACGATAATCTCGACGCCACGGGTGGGATTCTATTCGATAGCTTTCTGCCTGCGGGTGCGTTGGTGCTTGGCTGGAAGGCCGTTGTATCCACAGGATTCCAAGGCAACACGACTGCGGTTATCAAGGTGGGCGAGACTGGTAACGACAACCGATATTCCGCCGACGAGACCCAGAGTGTATTCGCCGCTGCGACGGTGGGATCAGGAGCCTTGCAAGCTGAAGCGTTTGTTGGGGCGGCAACCTCTACACCGTTGGTCACAGTGACCGAGGATTCTGACTGGGGCGATATCTCGCAAGGCTCGATGGTGGTGTCGGTCTTTTACGTGGAGATGACATAGTGCCGATAACAACGCGACATCATAACCTGTTGCCTGTTACTAAGCAGGCAACGGTGTATCGGGCCGGGGACGACGGAACGTTCCAAGCTGGCGTCCCGGGAACGCAATTTTCGGACAACGGCGACGGCACAGTGACAGATTTTCATACTGGCCTAATGTTCGTACGGACACCGCATCTTCTGATTCCAGGGGCTGATGGATTGACGGCAAATAATGAAATATTATCGGCTGAAGGCGCGTGGAGTAACCTGACAGATTATATTGTGGGCGCGTTGGTTCAGGGGGATGGTGCTCCTGACGCATTATTCTATGTCTGCATTCTTGCAAACGGACCCGGAGGGGTAGGTGCGCAAGAACCACCCAACGCTACATATTGGGTAGTTACACCCTTTGTCGGCAGTGCTGCAAACCTGACAACTGCGGGGACTATGATTTGGGATGATGCAGTTGACAACTGCCTCGGTACAGATTGGGGCGGGAGTTTTGAATATGCCGGCTTTGCCGATTGGCGATTAACGAATATGCATGAGCTTGGAATGCTCTATAACGCGGACGACACCTCACCACCATCTATGCTTCCACCTTTTGTAATTACATCTGGCGATATAAAGTTCTGGTCGTCAAACACAAGAAAGGCGTCAACCACTCAAGCACAGCGAGTTGCGTTCGGCTCTGATTACGACCATGATGCTGAGGTGAAATCGCTTACTTTCTCTGTTATGCCGGTCCGTGGGGGTAGATTCAATGCCTGAAGTAATCCATAGTATGAAGAAATCAGCAGACGAAGACCGGATAAGGATAGAGGCTGGGATAAGAGTAGCCAATCTGAAAAACGGCGGACGCAGGATCACGCACCCATCCGGGTTAGTCTGTATTGAATCGCCAGAGCAGATAGTACAGGAACGGGTCCGGCTTGCGGATGCTGTGACTGATGCGCAGGCACAACTGGACGCACACGATTTGGAGTTGAATAATGGCTGATTTCCCCCCACTGAGACATGACGGAACCGGTAAGACGCTCTACGTGACATTCACAAATACAGCGGGTCAGTATTGGAATACAACGGGAACGCCCGCATATGAAACTCTTGTTCCCGGATCGTGGGGCGACTATGACACCGCCGCGACCGAGACGCCCGCGAGTTCGTACCAGTACATCGCCGCCGTTCCCGCGACGCTTACAACTGATGCGGCCGTGTTTGTGACCTACTACGAACAGGCCGGGGGCTCGCCTGCAATCACCGATCCGGTCGTTGCTGATGCGGTATGGTTCTGGGACGGCACGGGGATATCTGACATCTTAGTTGGCGAAACGGTAGAGCCAGGACAGGGCGCACCACCTGCGGCGCTTGGGCTAATTGGCAAGCTCCGTTATGTGTATAAGAACTGGCGGAACAAAAAGACACAGACCGCAACGGCTGCGAATCTGCACGATGACGCGGGTACGACCGTCGATCAAACGTCTGTCGTGTCTGACGACGGAACTACATTCACCAAGGGCGAAATCATAAGCGGATGATCGACAACTCATCAGATAGGGCGTCTGCGCTCAACGCTTTTCAGCTTGACGACACGCTACCCATACCTGACGGCGTTGTTTCGCAGATAGACCGTCAGCATGTGGCCGGTTTTTACGCCGGTGTTCTCGTCAGCGGGTTTTATAATCTGTATGTCGGGCTGGGTAGTCTAAACGATGTTGACTTTACGACAGTGGTAACGACGTTTCCAGCCGGTACGAGTTCTGGAACGCTGGTTGGTTTTGGATTCGCCGCGTCAAAATCGTACACGCTCGTACTGAGGCCGGAGATTGCTGGCCTTGAAACTCCAGACATATCAGCGCAAGTTCCGTTCGATCTTGATAGCGGCGGTGAGTGGACCGGCTTACTTCCCGACCCTGTAACAGGCTTGTCGGCAACTCTGATGGCGGATGGCGTCGTGAGGCTCACATTCTTCCACCGGATATTCAGTGGCGCTACTCCTACCAATTTTGTGATACTCTTTGGTACGAACCCGACCGCCGTGGGCGGTGGCGGTGGCACAGCCTTGGTTTACACAGGCCCGGGGAAACGGTACACGGTAGATATCGATCCGGGTGATGAACAGACGTACTGGTTCAAAGTCTTCGCCACTGCCACAGCATTGATCTCTGCACCCGTCAGAGTTGGCGGGATTACCCCAGACCAAACGGCGCCTGCAGCGCCGGCCGTTACGATAGAATCGACATGGCTCTCCAGTAATACATCCACCAAGGGCGACGGCGGATATTATAGCCCCGGAGTTCTACGTCTACATTGCCAAACCTTCAGGCGGCGGGTGGCTGGCGGAGGAGATCGACGCGCGGGCGCAAGTCCTGTCAATGACCGAAGCGTCGAGCGGTGATTTTTCCACCGTCACATTAAAGATCATTCTCGGCGCCGATCCTGAATTCCCTTTAGTCATACCGCAAGAGCGCGCGGAAAAGGCCAGAGTTATTCAAGCCGGGAGTCGGGTTAGAATAGTTGACCAGTCGAAAGACCCTGGGGAAGAGTGGTTTGTCGGGTACGTCGGTCAAGATGCTATTCTGATCCAAGGCAGTCCGCAGCAAGAGTCCTATCAGATTTCAGTATACGGCCCGGAGTGGTTGCTTGCCGGTTCAATTATAACCGGTCAATGGTATGCAAATTCTTCCACCGACCGAAAAATAGTATTCGGGAATGACTCCGCAGACGACAGGGTGAGGCTCCAGATCAGTAGTTCTGACATCCCGTGTATTTTCAATGCAGACGGTCTGCCTGATATGAGTCAGGAGCTTTGGACGGTCGGGACTAAAGACAAGATCGAATCCCCGATTGGCGGGGCTGTCTTTGTATCTGGAGATCGGAGGATTCTGGATAACGGAGCAACCGTATCGGAAGCAAAACAATGGACAGCCTATCGGGCGCTGCGCTCTACCGTCGAGTGGATTGACGATTACAATGTCATCAGCCCGCAAGCAATTGACTGGGCTGGCATAGAATCGACCCTGGGCGGAGTCAGGATCGCGGAGGTGTCAATAGACGGCATGACCCTATTGAGGGCGATACGGGCAATCCTCCGGCCCTTGGGTTATGGTTTTGCGCTTAACGTGGTGTCGGATGGCGAATCCAAGCACGCCCTGTCAGTTTTCGCCCTGAAATCCCAAGTGACGGGCAAGACCCCATACCTTGCTCCTGTCGGATCGAAGGTTACTGACGCGAACGGAACTCGCGCGGAACTGTCGAGGGTTGACAATCTTCGGGACTCGCACAATATCCGAAATTCCACCACGGTCTGCGGTCAACCGGAGATGATTCAGAACGTCTTGGAATACAAATCTTCGGAGAATGACCTGTGGCCCGCTTGGGATCGTGGAGAGAATCTGATCCCATTGGTAGACGGGGTGCTGGCTGTAGTCCAACTGTCGAATCCTGAGAGTTTCTACGAGAGCTACCATACCAAGGGCGCGAACTTCCAACCGCAGCGTGATGTTTGGCGGACGTTCATATTCAACGAAGACGGGGGCGGATTGGATCGGTCGGAATTCACCGAAACGGATTGGATACCCAACCTGCCGGATTATGGTCTGGGCGAATCAATGTTCCGTCGACCTATCGGCGACAGGCTTCTCCGGTCATCGGTAACTTCGGACTTTGTCCCCGCCTTGGTAGAGATGGAAGTGACGACAAACGGGACGAAATTTACCATCGATGTGTCTGACGAATTCGAGATATTGAAAGACCGGGCGGGGATTCGGTTCACGGGCGAGTTTTTCCGCAAGACAAACACAGGCGCAGACGTTGAGGCGTGGCGCCCGTTCAACGGCAAGGTCGGGACGCCGGGCGAGAAGTTGAGTACGGCGCAAGAGGCCGTGAGTCAACTGGCATATCTGACCATGCTGTCGAACACTTTGAATGTCACTGGTGCGGATGAGTTGATATTGAGAGTTACGGGCACGATGCAGAAGGATTTGTGCGTCAAGGGATTCGTTGACCGGCAGAACACATCACCATTACATCTAACCAGAGAACGATTGGTTCGCAACCCCGCTTTACAAGCGAAAACCGTATTCGGCGGATCGACCGGGCTGGAGGATACGAGGGACGATTCCAGCATCGCGCTCGCGCAAGCCAAGGCAATTAGCTTTGCGGACGATTCAGAGATAGGCCATAGCAGTCTGATGTTCCTGAGTTTGACCAAGGGCTATCCACCGGGAACTCCGATATCCCAAACAGCCGGTCGGGTGGTCAAATTCCAGTTGGACGGTCAACGGGTCAAATCCTCCCCGGTCGTCGTATTGGTCAAACATACTTTTGGCAAGATCAATACAACTGAGGTCAACGCCGACAGCCCATTATTGAGGATCACATGAGCATCGTTGGAACGGCAAAAATCGTGACCAACGAGGGCGATGGGAAGTACACAATAACCCAGACCTTTGTAAACACAACGGATGACACATTCAATACCGGTAACATCGGATTAGTGAGTGTCGAAGCGTGGGATGTCGACCTTGACGATTCCCGAGCGGTCAATGACAGAATAATATTCCTGATGCAGGAGACTTTTGACGCCAAGCGCGTCCCGATAATCGTAGGAAGTGCGCCGAACTCAACGGGGGGGATCATGGGCGCGTCATTTGCATATCAGGAAACTTTTGATATCCAGGCAGATACTCCGGGGTCAGACCCAAACAACTGGGTTGATGTATCTTCATCTGTCGGGCTTAATTTCAGTAACAGTACGATTGTCGGGGTATCCTACTATGACGCTGGCCCGCCGGTTATAAATGGCGACCCGTTGTTTGCCGACGTAACATGGTGGAACAATCAAGGCCCTGCATGGGTAGCACAGACCGCTAATGTCGCGTCTCAGATATATATTTCGGGCAACCAGCTTACTACTCACGAGATGCTGCAAGTGGTCTTCGCGGGCAAGGGCGACTTCACCTTACGGGTCGGAACTAATGGCGAGTTAGAGATGCAGGTCGAAAACTTCGCGGCGCAATTCTATGTTCAGGTCTGGCTTGTAGCGTCCGGGCCGATGACTCAAGAAGATTCACCAATCGTAATCAGCTAATTTAACAAGATAGGGAGACTCATGGCGAA
>SDBT01004460.1_pt1 | contig 23757 bp, 21 predicted proteins | sample 2277101 | NCBI WGS metagenome assembly SDBT01 (sample SAMN10404973, study PRJNA504765) | marine sediment metagenome | isolation source: marine sediment core GS10_PC15, 103 cmbsf | place: Arctic Ocean: Southern Knipovich Ridge | collected 2010 | reverse complement strand
GTGAGGGCGCTCGATAGTGAGTTTAAAGTTTGGCTTGCCAGTAGACTTTACGATTCACCTCACGGCATGTTGGCTGCTTATAACCTCGTTGAAGGCGTACTTCGCGAAACCTCCCTCTCTAGGGATATCCGAATCGCCGCGAGGGGCAAAATAATCCTTATTGCAATTAGCTTGGGTCGGTTCGAGGAAGCGATTGAACGGGCGAAAGAGGTTAGCTCTGAGTCAGAAGATGTTTGTGTCCACATCGGTTTCAACTATGCTATGGCTGATTGGGGTCGGAACGGAGTCCCGAACAAAGCACTCTTTGAAGAGGTGCTGAGGCTCCACAACGAAGAAGAAGATCGTGAAGAAGACCCAAATGATCTGCAATGCATCGCCTTGGCAGCGTGGGCGACGGGAGATTGCGAGAGCGCCAAGGAATTGCTGATGAAATCGCGAAAGGAGATCACGACCAAACCGAGATCTGAATTCAGCTGTTGGCGCTACTACCAGGTTTCTCTGCGGGTTTTTCTTGAGGACTTGGACGAGATGACAAGGCTCTTCAACGGAGAGCGCTTGCTACCAAGATTCATGCGTGAGAGGTAACCTGCGGTGGGCGAAATACGACAACGTGGCCGCATTTGGTGGATTCGCTATTACCGCAACGGCCGGCGGTACGAGGAGTCGAGCGGCAGCACGAAGAAAGGCGCCGGAATCGACTTGCTGAAGATTCGCGAAGGCGACAGCGCCCGGGGCGTTCCCGTCACGCCGAAGATCGGGCGGCTCCGGTTCGAGGAAGCGGCCGCCGACGTCGTAACGGACTACCGCGTCAACGGGAAGCGGTCGCTATCGCACGTAGAGCGCCGCATCAAGAAGCACCTGGACCCGTTCTTCGGCGGCCGTCGTATGGCTGCCATCACGACGGCAGACGTCCGCGCATTCATCGCACACCGGCAGGCTCCGGTCCTACGTGAGGATGGAACCGAAGCGTCGGGCGCTTCAAACGCGGAGATCAACCGAGAGCTTGCCATCCTGAAGCGGGCGTACCGGCTGGCCGAGCAGGCTGGGAAGCTTTTGCACCGGCTTCACATTCCCATGCTAGAGGAACGGAACGTCCGCCAAGGGTTCTTCGAGCGTCAGGAGTTCGAAGACGTGCGCGAGCACCTTCCCATGGAACTCCGCGGGTTCGTGACCTTTGCCTATCAAACCGGCTGGCGCGTGCCCTCGGAGGTGCTACCGCTCCAATGGCGGCAAGTAGATCGCAAGGCAGGAACGGTCCGGCTCGAGCCTGGCCAAACCAAGAACGATGAGGGGCGACTCTTCCCTTATGGCGACTTGCTCCCTGAGCTGCGCGACGTGATCGAAACGCAATGGAAAGAGACGAAGCGCGTTGAGCGAGAGAAAGGGACCGTGTGTCCGCACGTTTTTCACCGGGAGGGCGTGCCGATTCGCGACTTCCGGGCTGCGTGGCACGCAGCCTGTGAGGCGGTTGGTGTGCCGGGCAAGATTCCGCACGATTTTAGGCGGACCGCGGTTAGGAATCTAGTTCGCGCTGGCGTTTCCGAACGAACCGCGATGATGTTGACGGGACATAAAACGCGGAGCGTCTTTGATCGATACGACATCGTGAACGAAGCGGACCTGCGTGAGGCTGTATCTAAGCTAGCCGAGGCAGGGACAAAAAAGGGACAATCGGCACGATCCGGTCGAGTGTCCCGTTTCCGTCGACCCTCGTAAACCCTTGAAATAACTGGTGCCGGAGGAGGGATTCGAACCCTCACATTCCGAGGAACGCGGGATTTTGAGTCCCGTGCGTCTGCCAGTTCCGCCACTCCGGCATTTCATTGAGAGGCGACCGAGCAATGGAAAGTCTACCACAAGCGGGAGCTCGAGGGGTGAGCGCAAAGAGGCTCCAGCAAGCCTGTAGCGAACGACGACGTGTTACCAATAGTAGCGGTTGTTGTGGAAATCTCGGATCACGTGATCGCGCGTGGATGAATACGGGGTCCGTTAGGGGCCTGCCGAATATTTATCGGCATCTTCATGCAAATCAGGCTATTCTGAAGGTATGGGTTAGGTGGACGCAAGGAGCGTTCCAGAACTGATAGGTAAAAACCCTTTTTTTTCTTATTATTCTATCTATTAAGGCGATTTGTTCGAAACGATCAAGGAAAAAACCTTGAACGATAATTAATATATTGCCTTTTTGTGGGTTCCATGCTATAATTTCCGCACTTTTTTATAAGAAAGCGAGGTGCAAATGGCCTTTCAAATCGGGGACAAAGTCGTGTATCCCAATCATGGGATCGGAGTTGTAGAGGACATCCTGGGTAGCCCGGAGCCGACCATGGAGTCTAAGTTTTACAAGCTCCGCATCCTTTCGAACTCCACGAAGGTCATGGTTCCGTTGACCAATGTCGATGGGGTGGGTCTGAGAGGCGTAATCTCAGAGCGCGATGTAGACCGCATTTTTGACCTCCTAGAGAATAAGAAGATTGAACAGCACTCGAACTGGAAGGGCCGCTACAAGGACAACTCGGATAAAATGAGAAGCGGCTCGATTTACGATGTCGCCGGTGTCCTGAAGTGCCTTTCTTTCTTGAGCCGGCGCAAGAGCTTGTCCTTCCGCGAAAAGCGCATGTTGGACCGAGCCCGGTTCCTGGTCGTGAGTGAAGTCGCCGAGGTCGCCCGCGAGCCGCAGAATTTGGTCGAGCAGAAGATTGACATTGCTCTGTCCCGTGGTATGGAGACCAAGAAGAAGGGACGGGTTAGTCTGAAATCCGTGCTCAAGAAAACCACTGAAGCGGCCATGGCTGCCAATGTAGGCCCCACGGTAAAGCCTGAGCCGAAGCGAGTCCGTGCCCGGACGACGGTGGCCAAGTCCAGAAATCGAGCACCGATCACGATTTCCATCAACCGCTTCTGCTCCTAACTGAGCAAGACCCGCCCTCCCGGTTCGTTAGAGCCGGGAGGGCTTTTTTGTTGTCGTCGCCGGCCGTCTTATAATAGGAGAACCTTTAAGGAGGTTGTTCACATGCGTCACCTTGCTAAGGCGATAGTGTTATTCGGATGGGTCCTTCTTGCCACCGCCGCGGTGGCGCAGGAAGGCACGGTCATCATCGAGCGCACGGTTACCCTCCCTCGCGATGCCACCTTTGGCGACGAAACCCTCGGGCGGGGAAGTTACCGGATTGCCCTTACCGATATCGATGGTGAAATGTGGTTCGTCATCAAGAAGGGCGGCAAGGAAGTGGGCCGCGATGTCGTCATCGAATTGCCATCCAGAGAGGTGCCCACTGAGGGCATTCAGGGTGTAGTCCTGAAAGGCGAGGAGTACTACAGGGTTGCTGCCCGGCGGGGTGATAAGGTTTACCTTCTCTACTTCTTGCTGAAGGGTGGCAAAGCCTAAGCTGCACAGAAGACAAATCGTTGTTCATCCGGCGAGCATGTGTGCCCAGGAGCTTCTTCGTCACCGGGACTCCTGGACTTGCGGAAGGCATAGAAAACGAATTTTTTCTCGTCCTGTTTTTGCTGAGTCCCGATTCGCAACGGGCTCGGTTTCCCCCAGCCGATGTTGACCTCTCTGATTCTGCTCATCGTTTTACCGCTTTACATAGTGCTGGGCGCGTTGTTCGGTATCCCCTACGCGGCCATTACCGGCAATGTGTTTATCCTTTACTGGCTCGGCCGGCAAGGAGTGCGGCTGGGATTCGCCATCGCTCGCATTCGGATTCGTGTGCAAGGATGGAATGAGCGTCCCTCCCGCCCCCATTTCATTTACATCATGAACCATTCGAGCAACCTCGATGTTCCGGCTGTGTTCCTTCATTTGCCTGGAGACGTCAGGATTCTTGGCAAGAAAGAGCTATTCAAGCTACCGGTGCTGGGCACCGTCATGAAGATGGGAGGTTTTGTGCCCGTGGACCGCAGCAACCGCGAGGCGGCAATTGCCAGCGTGACGCGGGCGGCCGAGGTGGCGCGGGAGGGGGCTTCGTTTCTCATCGCGCCGGAGGGGACAAGGAGCAGGACCGGGAAATTGCTTCCTTTCAAAAAGGGAGCGTTTCGCATGGCGATACAGTCGGGAGTGCCCATTCAACCGATTACCGTCAGGGGTGTTTTCGAGCTCATGCCTCCGGGCAGCTTCGCCATCCGGTCGGGCACGATAGATGTGATCTTTCACGAGCCCGTCGCCACCGCCGGTCTCCAAATCGAAGATCGGGGCAAGCTGATGGAGGAAGTGCGGAACCGGATCGCCAGTGCGCTGGAGGTCGATTCGCAAGTGAGAGCTTGATGGGCTGGCCTTGGCGGCAACACTCGAAGCACCGATCCGATTTCGGGCTGACGGAAGAGGAAGTCTACGGGCAGCTCGAAAAATCGGCGCAATCCTGTTCTCTCTTCCTCTGGCGTTACTCTCATCAGCAGATGGCTCGGTTGCTGGAAAGGGCCGGCGTTATGGCCCGGCTGGGCGAGCTCGGGTATCCTCCGCCGACCGTAACCGTTCGACTCGAAGACGGAGTGCATTTTCTGACGCTCGAGGCGCCGGGAGAGGAAGCTCCTTTGATGGATCTCCGACTCACCGAGGAAGCCCGGCCGGTGGTGGATTCGATGCACCCCTTGCTGGGAGCTCAGCCGCTCTCGCTCCTGGTCGTCCAGTGGATTTCTCTTCAACACGTTCGAGGCTCCTTCTCTACTGAGAGACCTCCTTTGCCGGGCCAAATCTATCCGGGGCTGGGTTTGGGGCGGAAACTCTACCGGGTGCTCTGGCGGGTGGCCCGCGAGCTGGGCAAGGTAGCCCTATCCGCTTATCCGATGTACTACCACAATGCGGTTTACTACTCTGAAGGATTCTCTTACCTGGATCCTCGCAAGCAGGGGGAGCTGCTGTCTCTGAAGCGTGATCTTGCCTCTCGGTCCTTGAGCAAGGCGTCCGAAGGGATCTAAAAAGACCGCCTTACGAACTGCTCCACCAACGAGTCGTGGCAATGGAGCCCGGGTGAGATGTTTGCGCCTGTCTCGCGGCGGATGAGGTCCTATTTTGTGAGCTTGGAATACCGAAGCGTTGTGCAAAAAGTGGCTTCTGAGCTCTCCTTCAGGGTAGAGGAGCCCTGAACGCTTTCGGCTTGCCGTTTCTCTAATGGTGCAGCAGGCGTTATAATTATTTGAAAAACCAGATTGTTAAAATACAAATCGCGAGGGAAGGTATGCGCGGGCACGAAGCGATCCCTCTAGAGGGTCGGTTCAACTGTTGGAACGGCGGCTTTGACCTGCCCGATCTTCTTCTCGTTGTGTGTGAAACGGGGAGGACCGGCCTGCTTCGATTTGCAAGCGCCGAGGGCGAGAAAGCGGTTTTTGTGCGCAAAGGTGAGGTCGTCTTTGCCAGTTCTTCTTCGGAAGACGACCGCCTGGGAGAGGTTCTCCTGCGCGAGGGAAAAATCTCGCTCCGCGATCTCTCGAAGCACACCCACCTGGTGCGGCCGGGCAAGCGCTTGGGAACCCTTTTGGTGGAAAGCGGGGTTCTCGATCCCAAGGAGCTTGTTCAAGCGGTCATCGGCCAGGTACGCGCCATTGTATTGAGCCTTTTCCGCTGGACCGAAGCTCGCTACGGCTTCGATGAACAGGAGCTACCGAGCAAAGAGACCATCACGCTCAACATGCCCACGGCGCGACTCATCATGGACGGGGTTCAGATGATCGACAGCTGGCGCAGGATCTCTCAGGGTGTGGGAGGTGTCGGTTCGGTTTATCGGAGGGTGGAGGGCAACGAGAAGGCGTTGCGCAAACTCAACCTGGACACTTCCATCCTGGAGGTTCTGGCCATCCTCGGTGAGGCGAAGAGTGTTGCGGAGATATGTGACAGCTCGCCCCTACCGGACATCCAGGTCTGCCGGCACCTTTGGGCATTCCGATGTTTGGGGTGGGTTGAGGCGGGCGAAGCCAGCCAGGTTGCGTCGACTCCGGAGGAGGCTGTAACTCTCGAGGGTGAGGGGCAACCCGTGGTGCCGGCAGTTGATGAGGACTCTTCCGAGTCCGAAGACGCAACCGTGAAGACGATGGCTCTGAAAACAGTGCCGGTCCTCGGGCCCGACGCGTTATCTCGTTCTGAAGAAAGCACCGAAGAAGAAGACACGAGCCGGCCGGTGGAAGGCGCTCCGGCATCGGCGTCGTTGGTGGACCTGGAAGAGACACCTTTCGAGCTGGTGAGCGGGGACTCATCCGAGTTGTCTGATGCTTCCGAGTCGAAGGAGGTGCCAGGCGAACAGGGAGAGTCTGACGGAATTCCGGTTGTCGCTCCGGAGCTGGTTGAGCCCGAGGGAGAGCTCTCCTTGGAAATACCGGGCTCGGACTCTGCCGACGTGCTCCCTTTGATGGATCCACAAGGCGGTGACGATGCCGCTGCCAAGGAATCGTCACTGTCAGACAAACTGGTTCTCGACACCGAGGATGGGGATCTCGAAGGGCTAGGCATGGTTCTCGGAGAAGAAAGAAAAGAGCGGGAGGCGGGCTGAGACGAGCGGCACTTGATTTGAAAGGGGCACGGAAAGGCTCCGATTGACAGCTCACTCCGGATGCTGATAGCATGAGACTCAACTTTTTGTGTACTCTTATTTCTTGCCAGGCGGCAAACTGACCCATCAAGGATCTATGCAGGAGATCAATGGTTCGTCCGCGCGACCGGCCGATCTCGCCGCTCGCGAAGCTGTCGAGGAGAGTTTTCCGACCTACCGAGAGCATCTCGACACGCTCAAGGAACGACTCGCCGAATCGGGATTCCTGGCCATGTTGCTCATCGATGTCTCGGACATCAATCGGATCGAGCAAGATTACGGCAGTCGCGTGTACGAACAACTGATGCAAGTGGTTCGGGGAGTCGTCACCGAGCTCAAAGGAAAGCAGCTTCGCGCCGGCGATGTAGTGGCGCTCAACGAAAGAGCCGGTGATGTCTTTTTGATCTTTTTGACGCCCCGCGAGCTGAACGAGCTGGTCCTTGCAGAAGACCTGGAAAAAATCGGCGTTCGTATCGAAAAATTTCTCTCGCGGAGAATCACCAAGTCGGCGTTTCCTCTCTTACAAAAGCAACCGGAGATAAGCGTCGGCTCGTCCCTGGTGCTGCGTAATCCTCTCATCCGGGAGGAGCGCCTCATACTCCGGGCCATCGAAGAAGCAAGGCGTGCTGCACAGATCAACCGTCAGCTTCGCGAGGTTCGGGACAAGCAGCGGCTTCAGACCATCATTCTGCTAAAGCAAATCGAAATGGTTTTTCAGCCCATCTTCGATTTGCAAAGCGGTAAAGCTCATGGGTTCGAGGCCCTTGCCCGTGGACCCAAGGAAAGCCCGCTTCGAAGCCCGAACGCTCTTTTCGATCTGGCGGAGAAAACCGAGCTTCTCTCAGAGCTCGACCACCTTTGCCGACGGAAGGCACTGCAATCCGGGGGCAAGCTCGAGCGGCAGTTCAAGCTCTTCATCAACACCTATCCATTCTCGGTTCGGGACCCCAGTTTTCAAGGCAAGTACCTCATCGATTTGTTCGAGGGCACCGACCTGGCTCCGGAGCAGATCGTCCTCGAGGTGACCGAAAAGCATATCATCACCAACTATTCCCTTTTCGTCGAGGCGATGAAGTACTTTTCCGATATGCGCTGGAAGGTTGCGATCGACGACATGGGAGCCGGCTATACCGGACTGGAACAGATCGTTCGCCTTAGTCCCGATTACGTGAAGATGGACATGAAATTGGTGCGCGACATCGACACCAGCTTCGTCAAGCAGCAGATCCTGAGAGCTTTTCGGAGCATGGCCGTGAAAATCGATGCCCTGCTCATCGCCGAGGGCGTCGAGACCCGAGAAGAACTGGACATGGTCCGCGATATTGGCGCCGACTTCGTGCAGGGCCACTTGGTCGCGAAACCTTCGGCAGCTTTCCAGACAGCTCCCAACATCAAGCTTTAAACCGTCTTCGAATCTTGTCGGTGTGATCGTGAGCGACCTGTGTTCTGTTTTTGTTCGCCATATAAAGCGAATTGAATATTGTGCAGTGTTTGGAGTTCATAAATGGTATTTAATCGATGGTTTTGTTATAATGCGAAAATAATTGTGCAAATCAGGTCATTTTCGATTGACAGATTGGCTTGGAAGAGATAACCTCTCCAAGAGGTTGGGTGTCTCCACGGCGAGGCGGAAATCAGGATCGAGATCAAAATAGCAGGGAGGGTGCATGGCCACTACATCGATCGTCAAGATCCAATACGACCCCCATACGAAGTGGACTCGAGACGAGATCCTCGAAACCACTCGGCAACTGGGAGTGCATTTCTTGAGGCTTCAGTTCAGCGACATACTGGGGGTGAATAAAAACGTCGAGGTGCCCGTCAATCAGTTCGAAAAAGCCCTCGACGGCGAGATCGCCTTCGACGGGTCTTCGATCGAGGGATTCGTGCGGATCGAAGAGTCGGATATGGTGCTGGTTCCGGACCTGGCGACGTTTCGAATTTTTCCCTTTTCGACGACCAACGGCTCGAACGGCGCGCCGGACAAGGTGGCACGACTCATATGCGACATCTACTATCCCAATGGAGCTCCCTTTGAAGGCTGTCCGCGGTTGGCCTTGAAAAAAGTGACCGAGGAAGCCAAGGCACTCGGCTATACCATGATGTCCGGGCCCGAGGCCGAGTTCTTCCTCTTCCACCGAAGCTCACAGGATGGGCCCAGCACCCGCTCTCATGACGCAGGGGGCTATTTCGATTTGACTCCCGTCGACCGCGGTGAAGAAGCCCGCCGGGATATCGTCACCGCGCTGGAGGCCATGGGATTCGAGGTAGAGGCGGCTCATCATGAAGTCGCACCGGCGCAACACGAGATTGACTTCAAGTACGCCGACGCGGTGACCACTGCCGACAATATTGCCACCTTCCGCTTCATCGTCCGGCACGTGGCCCTTCAGCACGGACTGCACGCCACCTTCATGCCGAAGCCGGTCTTCGGCATCAACGGATCCGGCATGCATACCCATCAGTCCTTGTTCCTCGATGAGGAAAACGCCTTTTATGATCCGGCGGGGGAACACCAGCTTTCCGAGCTTGCGTTACATTACATCGGCGGGATTTTACGCCACGCCCGCGGCTTTTGTGCCATCACCAATCCGCTGGTCAACTCTTACAAGCGGCTGGTTCCCGGTTACGAGGCTCCGACCAACGTGGCCTGGTCGATGCGCAACCGTTCTCCTCTGGTAAGAGTGCCGGAAAAGAGGGGCCAAAGTACCCGGATCGAGGTTCGAATGCCCGATCCTTCTGCCAACTCCTACTTGGCCTTGGCGGTCACGCTCAAGTCGGGTCTGGATGGAATCAAGAACCGAATCGATCCCGGCCCTCCCGTCAACAAGAACATTTATAAAATGAGCCAGCGCGAGCGGCGGCGGCTCAAGATCCGCGAGCTTCCGGGAGATCTACGTGAAGCGGTCGATGCTCTGGAGAAGGACAAGTTGGTGCAGTCGGCGCTCGGTCCCCACATCCTTCAAAACTTCGTCGCCGCCAAGCGCGCCGAGTGGCACGACTATATCGCTCAAGTCCACGACTGGGAATTGAAGCGCTACCTGTCAGTTTATTAACATTAACCGCAGAGGCGCAGAGTGCGCGGAGGTGAAATGACTTACTCTGCGTCCTCAGCGTCTCTGCGGTTAGTCTTCTTACTGTATTTCCAGGGGCACGTACACCAGCGCTCCCTGGCGCTGGAGGTGAAGGACGACGGTGTCTCCTTTTTGCAAGGCAGAGACCGCCTCGCGAAGCTCCGAAAGACGATCCACCGGAGCTCCGTTGATGGAGAAGATAACGTCTCCGGGGAACAGTCCCAACGACTGAAAAGCGGGGGAATCCAGAGAAGTTGCCGCCACCACGATGCCGGTCTTTTTTCTCAAGCCTGGAAGCATGGCGGCAATGTTATCGTTTAGCTCGATGGCAAGGATTCCCAGCTGGCTGATGTCGTTCTCTCCGGGGCGAACCATATCGGCAAACCGGTCCGGATCGTTGCTGCGCTCGGAAACTTTCGCTTGAAAGTCGAGCTTCTTCTCGCCTCGCAGAACCGAGAGTTTCACCGTTTCTCCCACCGAGTGTCGGTAGATGTTGACTTGAAACTGCCGGCCGTTCTCCATGACTTTGTCCTCGAGGGTGAGGACCACGTCGCCGATTTGCAGGCCTGCCTCATCCGCCGGCCCCCGTGGATGGACGTCGGAGATGACGACACCCCAATCCTGGGCAAGCCCTAGCCCTTTGGCGAGTAGAGGGGTTATGGTTTGAGCCCGGACTCCGATTTGACCTCGACGCAGCCGGCCGGTTTTGCGGATCTGCTCGAAAACGTAGCGCACGATGTTGCTCGGAGCTGCAAAACCCAGGCCCTCGCTGCCGCCCGACTGAGAGAGAATCATGGTGTTGATTCCCACTACCTCCCCCTGGGAGTCCACCAGCGGACCGCCGCTGTTGCCCGGATTGATGGGTGCGTCGGTCTGGATGTAGATCATTGGATCTTCATCGCGAAGCTGCCGCGCCGTGGCGCTGACCACGCCGATGCTCACCGAGTTCTCCAGCCCCCGGGGGCTTCCAAAAGCGAACACCAGCTGCCCCTGCCTTACCTCATCCGAGTCCCCCAGGGAAAGAAAAGGTAGATCCTTTTTGAAGGTCTTCAGCACCGCCAAGTCGGTCTCGCGATCGATGCCCACGATCTGGGCCCCCAGTAGCTCGCCGGGAGGCTTCAGGATGGAGCTTGCTGCCCTGCCTGCACCGGTCGGAGAAGCCAGTCGGATTTGCACCTTTCGAGCTCCGTCCACAACGTGTGCGTTTGTAATGATGTAGCCCTCGGGATCGAGAATGACCCCGGAGCCGCCTCGCCGCTGGGTGGTGAATAAATCCGAGGAGTTGACCAGCCCCTGGGCCGGTGCGTAGCCCGTGGTGACGATCTCCACCACCGCCGGGTTGACCCGCCGGGCCAAGGCCTCGAAGGAGTCACTCAGCTCCGCGAGTGCCGAGAGTCGGTCCTGCCCCACCGCCGGAGAAAACGGCCATAGGACTATCAGGAGTGCTATCCGGCAAGTCTTTTTCATCGCGATCTAGCTCCGGGTAATGGCAACGAGGTTCACGTCGTCCGGTAAGGGTTGGTTGTTTCCAAAAGCCAGGCCCTGCTCCATGATCTCTTCGATCACTTGAGCTCCGTTCTTTCCAGCCAACTCGGCCAGGCCCTGGCGCAACTGGTGGTCTTCGAACATCTCCTCTTCATCTCCTACGATCGAGCCGAGTCCGTCCGAACCCACCAGGAAGACATCGCCGGGCTGCAAGTCGGAGGAACGGGCTTCATATTGTACGATCTCGATGTCACCGAAGAGCCCCAGGGGTGGGCCGGCCAGCGCGATCTCGTCCAGCCGTTTCTCGGCGCTGCGGAGCACGAAGGGATAGGGAAGCCCGGCATTGGCGAATTTGATGGTTGAGGAGCCCGACTCCAGCGCCAAGACCGACGCAGCCGCATACATGCCGTCCGGTAAGATGCGATGCAGCCGCGCATTCATCTCGGTGAGAAGCTCGACGGGATCCGTTTTGTCGGCCGCCGTCTCCTGAAAGATGCCTTTGAGCAACATGGTAGTGAGCGCCGCCTGAACCCCGTGACCGATGACGTCTGAGACGAGTACCGTCGCCCCCTTGCCGTTTGTCGCGAAATCGTAGAAATCCCCACCCACCTCTTCGCAGGGGCGGTACAGGTGGGCAAACTGGTAGCCATCCAGAGAAGGAAAGGCTTCGGGCAGCAAGCTGCGCTGTACCCTGCCCGCCATTTCCATCTCTCGTTCCAGGAAACGATGGCGGATCTCGAGGTCGCTGTAATCCCTCACCATTTTGTTCAAGTCGGCGATTTTCTCGGATAGTTGTAGTCGAAGGTTCCTCTCCTGGAGGGCGTTTTTGATGATGTTCAACATCGCCTGGTTGTCCCAGGGCTTCTCCAGGTAATGGTAAAGACCCACCTCGTTGATGGCTCGGATGGCGTTTTCCTTGTCGGCGTAGCCGGTCAACAGTAGGCGGACCGCCTCCGGTTGGATTTGCCGAACTTCCTTCAGGAACTCGATGCCGTTCATCTGGGGCATCAGGAAATCGGAAATGACGACGTCCATGGGCTGACGCTTGAGAAGTTCTATCGCTGCCCGGGGGTCGGTTTGGTCGATGACCTCGTAGTCAGTTTGAAGAGTGAAGACTCCTCGCAGCGACGATAGAACCAAATCGTCGTCGTCGACGATGAGAATGTGCGGTGTTCTTCTTTCAGTCATGATGCAAGTTATCTTTCCGTCTCAAGCAAAGGCTTTGAGAATTTCCTTTTGAACGTTTAAAAGCTCGCCGTGGGCTCGGTTGACCTCGTCGATCTTTTCCTCGAGACGCTTCAGCAAAACTCTTTTTTCCAAACCGTTGCGGATGATGAGCTTGAGATCTTCGTTTTCCCAGGGCTTTTCGATGTACTGGTACAGGCCCACGTCATTGATGGCCTTTATGGCGTTTTCCTTGTCGGCATAACCGGTGAGCAAAACGCGAGTCGCCTCCGGTTGGTACTCTTTCACCTTAGCTAGAAACTCGATCCCGTCCATGGCGGGCATGAGATAGTCCGAGATGACCAGGTCCACTTTGTTGCTCTTCACGTACTCGACGGCGTCGTGGGGTGAGGTGAAGGCTACCACCTCGTAGTCGGTTTCCAAGGTCAAAAAGCTCTTGATGCTGGTTATGACCATTTCTTCGTCATCGACCAGCAGCACAACGTTGGCCTGAGATTGTTTATTCTCCATGGATCAACCTTTCTGTCTTGATGAGTTCGGGGATGAAGGCGCCTTTACCGGCAATGTGATCGTAAATGTCGTGCCTTGGCCGAGCTGAGACCGCACGTCGATTTTCCCGCCGTGCTCTTTGACTATCTTGTAGCAAATGGCCAGGCCCAATCCCGAGCCTACACCCACTCCTTTGGTGGTGAAACCCGGATCGAAAATCTTGCTCAGATTCTCGGCATGAATGCCGCTGCCGCTATCGGAAACAGCCACCGTCACCGACTCGCCTTGCGCCCGGGTGGTGATGGTGATGGTGCCCTGCTTTTCGATGGCGTGGGCGGCATTGACTAGAATATTCATGAAAACCTGGTTGAGCTGGTTGGGAAAGCATTCGATCTCGGGCAGATGGCCGTAGTCGCGCACCACCTCGATGCGGTTTTTGATCTCATGGTGCACCAAGGTAAGGGTGGATTCGAGCCCTTCATGCAGATCGACTTTCTTGCGCTCTGCCTCGTCGAGGCGGGCAAAGTTCCTGAGACTCCGAACGATGCCGACGATGCGCCTGCAGGCGGTTAGGTTGATGTTGCCTATTTCTTCGAGGACGTCGAGGGTACGGGTGAGCTCGCGCTTGTCTCGGATCTCGGGTGGGGCCTGACTCAGAACCTTCCGCAGCTTGCCCATGGCTCGAACCATCACGTCGGCGTTCGAGTTGATGGAGCCTAGCGGTGTGTTGATTTCATGAGCCACACCGGCCACCAGGTTTCCCAGGCTGGCCATCTTCTCGGACTGAACCAGGGCGGCTTGAGCCTCTCGCAACTCTCTGTTGGTATTCTCGAGGTCGCGGGCGTAGCGGTGTATTTTTTCATCGGCTTGCCGGTGTTCGGTTACGTCCTCGACGATGATCAAGCACTCCTGCCGGCGTAGGTCGGGGCTGAAGGTGACGGAAAGCGAGCGACCTTCGTGCTCATGAAGCATTCCCAGGACTCCCGTCCGTTTCTCCAGGATGGATGCGATCTGCTCCCGATAGTCCGGCGGAAAGACGCGGGCTGCATCTTTTTGGTCTACCCCCAACCCGATGAGGAGGTTCTCGGCGGCAAGATTCATGAAACGGACGCCGCCTTCGGCGTCGCACTTGAAAACCGGGAACGGGTTGATGTTGGGCATGTCGGCCAGCTCTCGGGTGAGATGCTCCCCGGCTCGCTCTTCCGTCACATCTCGATGCAACGAGACCCGACCAAGAAGTTGCCCGTTCCGATCGAGGACCGGTGTCGCCCGGATAGCTATCGTACGGGGCTCGGGCCGCGCGAGCTCGAAGTCCATCTCGGAGGCCTGCAGAGGGTCGGAGTCGGCGCGCACCATCGCAGCTTCGATGGCCGGGCGAGCCTCCTTATTGACGGTCGACAAGATGAGCTTGCGGCAGGACTTGAGATCGAGGCATAGGGTGTCGTCCACTGGAACACCGTAAAGCTCGGCGAAGCGCTGATTGACTGCCAGAAGCTCTCCGTTGAGGCCGAACACAACCACCCCGTCGGGAAAGGCTTCGATGACAGCCTCCATTCGTGCCGACAGAGCAAAGTTATCGGTGGCCTCGGCAGAGGACACCTTCAGTTCGCGCTTGTCCTGAGGCTGTTTGCTCATGCTCCTGCGGTTCTGGCCAGCTTCCTCACCCGGCGCACCAGGGCCTTCAAGATGCTTTGTCCCATTTCGGGGTAGTCCAACAATAAGTCATAGAAGTCGTCCCGATCCACCCTCAGGAGAAGACATTCGGTGGTTGCACGGGCACCGGTGACCCGCGGCTCGGCTTCAAAGAGATCCCAGGCTCCCAGTGCTTCCCCTTCCCCGAGGGCGACCACCTCATGACTGTCTTTCACCAAAGTCACTTGGCCGCGAACGATGACATAGAGGCCATCAGCCGGCTGGCCCTCTTCGAAGATGGTTGTGCCCTCCGGGTAGAGGACTTCTTCGGTGATGGAAGCGAGCAGGCCCAGGTCCTCGGTGCGAGCTGCGGAAAGGAGGTCGACTTTCTGCAAAAAGAGAACCTTTTCAACTACAGTGTACACAGCACCCTCATTCTATCGCGGTTACCCGCTTCACAAGTTTGCCTCATTTGTCCTGTCAAGACGCCCAACGCTCGAGTACTGCTTTTGCCGCCTCCCGTACCACCTCATCGGGGTGATCGGTGGCGGTACGAACCGGTTCGAGCGCCTCGGCGATCCCCATCGCTCCGGCCAGAGTCACCGAGCAGGCGGCAAGCCAAGCGTCGGTCCCCTCGATCAGCTCGACCACCGTTTCCTGAAAAGTCGCACCCGGCCGGTGGCTGGAAACCCTGTCCCATCCTCGGCTGGCCACTTCGTCCCAGGAGGCAGCCTCGAGCAGTGGAAGAAGCGACTCCTTGTGGCGGGTGCTGAGCAGGTTACCAAGAAACTCCAGCGCCGCCGCCCTGATCGACGGCCGTCCATGAACGATTCGGTGCCAAGCGTTGAATATATCGCCCGCCGCGTAGGTCAAGCCCAGGAGGCGGAAGATTCTCTCCCGGGTGAACGTAAGGCGCTCTTCGATGGCGCGGAGCAGCAAGGCCTGGCAGTCGTTTTGCGGCCTTCCGCTTCGGATGAGCACCCATCGACTCGCGGTGGTACCGTAAGTGTCACGTTCCACCTCAAGGAGTCGATCGACTTCTCGGGTCGGGAAACGGAGCCCGGGGTACCGGGACCTCATCTTGCCCAGCGTCTTGATGGCCTGATAGTGGAGGGGGAGGTCCTCTTCGGGCAGGTGAGCCAGGATGCCGGTGACGATGCTCTGATCTTCGAACTCAGCCAGGACTTGCGGCAAAGCGCGCCGCAGCGTCACATCCTGACCCGGGTCGGCCATCAACTGTCCCACCCTATTCACGACCTCCGGTCCCAGTCTGGAGAGGGCGCTGCGTGCCGCTACCCGTAGCGAACGGCGAGGAAGCTGGGCGAGTAAACCTGGAATGAGCTTGTGCTGTTGTAGCTTCCCGGCGCTCGCCGCCGCCGCACGCGCCACCGGAATAGAGCTATCAGCCAGCAGAGCCGACAAGAAATCAACCACCTGCTGAGTGGCGGGCAGGAATCCCAACGCTCGTGCCGCCAGCTCTCGCTCCTTGTCCCCTTTTGCCTGGACATAGCGGCGGGCGAAATCCTCATCCAGGATACCCTCGAGTAGATCCGGACTGTTTTCCATACAGTTGAGCATGGCGTGGATCCGGGCTGCGTCGCCGGATCGAAATATCCGGGTAAGCTCTTCCGACGCACGGGGACGGTCTATCTTCAGGAGCAGTCCCATGGCTTCGGCGCTGACGTCGGCGCTTCGATCTCTCGACAGAGTTGCCAGGTTCCCGAGCTCGGGCGGGTTGGGGTACCCGCGAAGCAGCTTCAGGGCGGCGGCGCGAATGGCGGCACTCGGATGTGAAGTGAGCTGGGTCAGCGGCTCGATCAGGGCCTCGTCGTCGGTTCCCTGCAAAAGCTCGAGCGCGTAGAGAATCTGCTTCTCGTCGGTTCCGGAAAGCACCTGATGCAGAACCGAGAGGCCGCTTTGATCCTGGACTTCTTCGGTCAGAGCGGCGATGTCGATGTCGCGCCGGGCGAGCGACGTGCGAAACGCGGTGACATATTCCCGTTTGAGTCGGATGGCGAGCGCAATCCAAGGGATGAGCAAGCCAAGAACCACCAGGCTCACCTGGCCGACCGTCAAGGACAAAACGCCCGTTGCCAGGAGTATCACCAGCCCGCCGATACCCCGGCTTACTCGCTCTACGAACATGTCGAGCCAGGCCTTGGTTCGGTTCTTGATCTCGAGGGGTATGGGGAGCCACAAGATCTCGCTGCTCGATTTGTTGAGGGAGTTGCTGAGGCCATTGTCCGAGGCCTTGATGAACGCCGCCGCCCCAAGGCCGGGTACCAGGAGAAAGGCCAGGGAGCCGGAAGCGAGAGCCAAAGGCAGGAAAAGAAGGCCCGCACCTACACCGAGGTGACTCAAAATGCGCCCGGCTACAAAGAGCTGTAAGAGGAAAGCCAATATATTGATGGTGGCGAAGAACGTGCCAAAGAAACTGGTGAGAGCGTCCATGCCTTGATAGTTTTTTTCGGCAACTGCGTTGAACTGGTAGTCCACCAAGGTTGAAGCCACCGTGGTCAGCACCACCAGAAGCATGATGGAGGTCAAATAGCGCGACCGTTTGATGAGAGCGAGCGTTGTCTTGCTCTTGCCCGCAAGTTGGCGCTTTTCTCGTCTGCGGAGGTCGGAGCGCCGCTCGGCTATCCTGTCCTTCTCCTGAACCTCGATCCAGGCGATGAGAGCCGCGATGGCCACGAGCACGAAAGCTGCATAGAAGAGCAGGCCGGCGGTGCCGGTCGAGCGGACCAGAACCGATGTCAGCGCCCCTCCGGCGATGGACCCCAGGATGCCGCCGGCGGCCAAGATAGCGAAGCCTCTTTTCGCTTCATTGGAATAGAAGATGTAGTTGGCGTAGAGCCAGAAGAGAGTGGGCATGACAATGGTGAAGATGCTCACCCAGAGGTAGAAGACGAAGCCGCCCTGCTCGTACTGGACGATCCGCCAGAAGACGAGCAGGTTCAGAGCAAAGAAGATGGTGCTTCCCAAAAAGACCCGCTTGATATAGAAACGCGAGACCAGCCGGGCGAATCCAGAGGCAACTAATCCAACCACCAAGGCAATAAGGATATAGACGTAGGGTAGGAAGTCGGCACCGTACTGGCTGAGGAACAAAGAGTTGCGAACCGGCTTGATGATGTAGCTGGTAGTAATAATGAGGCCCAGGAGGGTGGCCATGGCTGCCACCCGGCGGAGCTCGCCGGGGCGCAAGCCGAGGAGCCGATGGAAGAAACCGAGGATCATGGTCATACTTCAGGCGCTTGTGGCTCCCGGGACGGCCGAATTTAACCGGTCCCTGGGTGAAAAGCAATTGCCGGGTCTGTTTTCGCTAGTGCGCCCCTAGTGACTTGATATAATGCCATTCCCTCGGGTGAGCGGGTAATCCAGGCGTGTCATCCATGGCTTCGGGTCCGTGGAAGTGCGGAAACAAGGCCAACCGAGCTCACCTATCAAGGACTACGAACATGAAGATCCATAGCTTCTTGATTTTGTCGCTTCTGCTTATCGGGCGGCCTGCCTGGGCACACCCATCCGAGCAACCGCCGGAGGAGTCAAAAACTCGTCAGGAAATACTCCAGAAGAAGAGGCAGACCAAGGCGAAAAACCTCGAACCCTATGAAGTCTCCTCGTTCGAGAAACGTGCTCGCGGCTGGGAAAAGGCCAAGTTTCCTCAAAACATCTTCATCAAAGGGTGGCGCGGCTTTCGTCCGGTCATCGGAGGCATGCCGTCCGGATCGGGTTTCGTCCTCGGCGGCGGCTACATCCACGGTCTCGAGAACCAGTATTTTCAGTTTCAAGCCAACGGGCGGTACTCCACCAAGGGCTACACCACCGCCGACGCCGAGGTGATTTACCCTACGCCCCAAGAAAAACGGCGCTTCGAGATCAAGGGCCGAACCGAGTACCGGGATTTGACTTCTTTGCGCTTTTTCGGCATCGGCAATGACTCGAGCCTCGATGACCGAACCACTTACCTTCTCAACGATCGGACCGCCATGGCTTACTTCTGGCTCAATCCCCGGGGGCTGCTGTCCTTTGGCGCGCAAGCCGGCTGGTACAGCTCCAAGACCGGCCCGGGCGACGACGGTCGACCGATCAACGATGTGTTCGGCCCGGGGGACGTGCCTGGTTTCCGCATCGATCGCACCCAGTTCGGTGTTACCGGAGGGTGGCTGGAGTTCGACATTCGGGATAAGTGGGCCGAGCCCCCGGTGGGAATCGAAGCTCGAGTGACCGGTCTTCGCTACGAAGACTACGATTTGAACCGGCTTGATTTCACTCACCTGATTGCCGACGTGAAAGGTTACATTCCCCTGGGGTACCGAAACCGGATTCTGGCGCTTCGCTTCCGCACCGCCCATTCGGTGGCGGATAGCGGCCATGACGTTCCCTTCTACTTGATGGAGACCCTGGGAGGAGCCCAGACCATCCGCGGATACCAGGAGTTTCGATTCCGTGACACTCGGAACCTCCTGCTCCAAGTCGAGTATCGATGGGAAGTCTGGTCCTTCGTGGACATGACGGTATTCCTGGACGCCGGAAAAGTCTTCTCGGAAATGGACGATTTCAACTTCAAGGACCTCCATACCGGATACGGATTCGGTTTGCGGGTCCACACGCCGGGAGGTTTCCGGATGCGATTCGATCTGGCGCGAAGCACCGAGGGCGTGGTGTTACACATCAGCGCCGGCCCTAGTTTTTAACTCCCGTGAACGAAGGATTTTTCACGTGGTTCACGGGAGCTCCGCCCAAGTGATCCGGGGAACTAAAGGTGAGGATGTAAAGAAAATGAAAAAAATCACAACGGCTGCGTTGTTACTCCTCCTTTCTTTCGGATCGAGCCTCCAAGCCCAAAAATTCTATCCGGATGATCCTTTGACGGAAGACAACGATCGTTTGGACACCCCGGCAAAGCCGGCCGAGATCGAGCTCAGCGATTACTTCGACCGGTTTGGCCACATGTTTCACGACTTCGGCGCCTCGCCCATGGGAAGCGAGGCACAAAACGTCAATACACTCGACGAAGTTCCCAATAGTAGTTGGTTCACCAACCGACACGGCGTGAATCGATTGACAATCGAGGAGCTCAGGCGGGGCCCCAATCACGGCAGCGGACTGAACCCGGAAGGGACCTGGAAAGTCATACGGGGGAAGAGTCAGGGCTTGACGCCGGGATTTCAAATCATCGACGAGAAAGGCGACCGCTACGTCATCAAGCTGGATCCGGTGGACGTACCCGAGATTGCTTCGGCGGCCGAGATCATTGCCACCAAGATCTACTACGCCATCGGATACCACGTTCCCGAAAACTACATCGTTTATCGAAAGCCGGCCACGATCGAGATCGAGCCCGGAACCATGGTGGAGGACCGTTTCGGGGACAAAGTGCCACTGACCGATTTTCGCTTTCAGAGGATGATCCGTCGCATCCCCGAGCTGGCGGACGGAAGCGTCAGGCTGGTGGCGAGCAGATTCCTGCCGGGTCAGCTTCTCGGCCCGTTCCGCTACTACGAGACCCGAAGCGACGACCCCAACGACATCATCCCTCACGAGGACCACCGGGAGCTTCGCGGACTGCGGTTGATAGCGGCCTGGACCAACCACGACGACACCCGAGCCCAAAACACGCAAGACACCTGGGTAGAGGAAGGCGGTGCGCACTACATCCGCCACTACCTGATGGATTTCGGCTCGACCTTCGGCAGTTACTCGGTGGGCATGCAGCCCGCCCATTTGAGCTTCCAGTACTCGATGGATTTCGAGGCGATGAAGAAGAACCTGGCCGGCTTCGGCTTTCGTGTACCTTTGTACCGCAAAGCCAAGTGGCCCGATTTTCCAGAGTACCGAGCGGTGGGACGCTTTGAAGGTAAGCTCTTCGATCCCGAGGGTTGGAAAAACGACTACCCCAACCCGGCTTTCTTGAGGATGACGCCGCGCGACGCTTTCTGGGCCGCCAAGATCATCATGCGGTTCACCCGCGAGGAGCTCGAAGCCATCGTGGCGACCGGAGACTACAGCGAAGAGAAAGATTCGGTTACCTTTCTCGATGTGCTCATCGAGCGTCAGCAAAAGTGCGGCGAGTTCGGCATCCATGGCATCAACCCCTTGGACGAGTTCCGGGTGAGTGGAGATGTTCTGGAGTTTACCAACCTGTCGGAGAAGTACGGATTCGCCGAGGGTGGCTCCAGTTACCGGATCCGCTGGTCGGCCTACAACAATGAAAACGATTCTCAGCAGCCGCTCAGGGGCCCCCTCATGCAGACCGAGACACGCGCCGAGCTTCCTGTGACCGAGTACTTGAAAGGACGGGAGAACTGGCTCCTGCTGGCGGAAATTGAAACGCTGAACGAGGCTTTCCCTCACTGGGACAAGCGCATCGGTGTCTATCTCCGACCCAAAGGAAGCGGCTTCGAGATCGTGGGGATCGAAAGAGAATCTTAATGTCGAAGACTCAACGCAAAGTCGCAAAGCCCTCTTTTAGGGCGCCAAACTCAAAATCTTCTTTGCACCTTAGCGCCTTGGCTTTTTCTGAAGGTGGCATACTCGCAAACAAGAAAAGTCATTGGAGGCGTTTCGATGAGAAGCGGTTGGCGGGCGACTCACACCGTGCTTGCCGTAGCTTTCGGGGGTGAAGGACACGTCGATATCGTACGATTCTTGCTTGAGCATGGAGCGGATACCGAGGCAAGCGACTGTGTATCCAATTCGGCACTGTTGTTGGCTTCGCACCACAGCCATCACGCCATCATGAGGCTACTGCTCGACAAGGGTAGCAATCCGGATATAAACCCCGATGGTGTCACGGTACTCTACCGCGCTGTTTCCTCCGGGAGGCTGGAGTCCGTAAAGTATCTCTTGAGCAAAGGAGCGACCCTGGGGATTGAAAAGGTCTCCGAGCTCGATGACGCATGGCTCGTGGATGTGGACGTTTGTTTCGATTTGGACGCCCTATACAGGCATTGGGCCAGCTCGACCAGTGAAACCAAGGCGTGGGTCTTGGCGAAAGGGCTTTCTTCCGAGGTCAAGAATGCCTTCAACGCCTTTTCCCTCGACTGCTGGCAGTGGTAGACCACGATGTCAAGCAGTGGCTCGTCCGCACCCAGAAGTTGGGTCGCAGCTTCGAGGTCACGGGCTGCCTTGACCAGCCAAGCGCGGATCTCCTCAATCTGCTCAGGCGGCATAAAGCAGCATTCCCTCTCTCAGTACCGTGGCGGGCAGAGAACAAACGACTTCGCGTTTTCGATCGAACTCAACTCGGGTAAGCACGATCACGTCGATTGCAACGCCAAGCCCTCGTAGAGCTCGAAGCGCAATCCGATCTCTTTTGTATCAGTCGCAGGTTACGCCGGAAATCAACTGCCGTTGCGAACCAGATCCTTATTTGGAGGGGTGAAAAATGGGGCGTTTGTTTCCATTTTTGGACTCAAAATGGAACTACGTATTATTCGTCTACCGGGAAGGGACGAGCTCGTATACCTGGGAGACATCGCCAGGGTCTATCGTGGCTACATCGATCCGGCGAATACCAAAATGCACAGCTCGGGAGTCCCCGGCCTGGGTCTTGCCGTCAGCCTTCGCGAAGGCGGCAAAATCACCGTCCTCGGCGGGAAGATACAAACGCTCATCCAGGATCTGCAGTCGACTTATCCTCACGGTGTGAGCTTCGATTTCGTTGCGCTCCAGTCCTATCACGTGAACCGTAAGGTGGATGAGTTCACTGGCAACCGCCTTCAAGCCATCGCTCTGGTGCTGGTGGTCATGCTCCTCAGCCTGGGTTTGCGGACCGGGCTCTTGGTTGCGGTTCTGGTGCCCATGGCGATGATCAGGGCGCTTCTCATCATGTCGTTCCTGGGCATTGGGCTCAATCAAATGTCTCTGGCTGCGCTCATCATTGCTCTGGGCATGCTGGTGGATAACGCCATCGTGATGTCGGAATCGATCATGGTGCAAATGCAGGCGGGCAGCAAGCCGGTCGATGCCGCGGTGGACTCGGCCCGGGAGCTTCAAATGCCGCTCCTCATCTCGTCTCTCACTACTGCCGCCGCGTTTCTCACTTTCTATCTGGCGGAGTCCGAGACCGGTGAGAGAGGGGATCACCAACTGGGCCAGCTTCATCGGCCAGGGAGCGCCTCACTATGCTCTGACTTAGAGCCCCGAGCCACCCAAGCCCGAATACGCTTACATGTTGATCAATGCGACACCTCGCGAGGTGATCATCAACGAGCTCATCCCCATGAACGGCATGAATCAGAATCACACACCCGCTACCATCTGATTCTTGGCAGAAAGACCGTTCGCAAAGTCAATAGGTGTATACTCGCTATATGAACCGTCAGAAACAACTCGAAGGGCTACGGGACCTTCACGGTTTACTCGCCGTTTATTTCTTCGACTCACGGGCAGATGACGGCCTACGCCTACTTCGAGGTGAAGACGTCGATCTGTCGGGATCGGACCTCGATGTCGGAATAGTCTTTAGCGAACGCGATCCGGACCTTTTGCAGCTCGGTAAAATCCACATGGCGCTCCAAGATATCTTTGCACCGCTGAAAGTTGACCTTGTGCCCCTGCACCGAGTCGATCCTCTCTTCCAGTTCCGAGCCATCGACGGACACCGGGCCACGCTATCAGACACTCATAGAGCCGACCTATTCGAGCTCGAGGTGATGCGGCAGGCCGCCGAGCTTCTTCCCGTGCAGAGGCAGCTCGAGCGCGATCTTTTTGGAGTATCGACGTCTTGACTCCCGGATCGATCGACCTCAAGATTGTTGGGGGCCGCCTCGACTTGGTGGAACAATACCTCAGTGACCTCCGGGGCTTGCCCTCTGGTTCCATGGAGCAGTTTGTGGCGAATCGGCTCTACGGCTCTACCCTGCAGCGGCGGAATCACTGCTTCGACGCGCTATTGAAAGCCTGCTCGACACTGCAAGGCACCTTTTGGCAAAAGGCTTTGGCCTCGGGGCATTACAGTACCGAGAGACCGCTCGCCTAACTGCAGGAAAAGGTCTAATCCGTGACAAAGAGCTGGCCACCAGATTCGAACAAATCGCCGCTTTCCGTATCCGGCTGACCCACCACTACGAAGAAGTCACGAACGAAGAGCTCTTCAAGATCCTCAGTCGGCATTTGTCCGACCTCGAAGCAATTCGCGAAGAACTCAGACAAGCGGCATCACGGCTCGCCGCCAATCACTGAGTAGCACCGGTTTCCCCGGGGACCAGGATTTCGTTTCGGCTCATCCATATCGCGCCACCTTCTAACTCGATGGCAAGGGCATGACCCCAGGCAGAAAAATCGGCAGCAGGTCAGAGCTGCTATTGCCAAAGCAGCCGACGCAGGACTGGGTGTCGTGGCTATTAAGGCGATAAGGG
>SDBT01004459.1_pt1 | contig 23758 bp, 19 predicted proteins | sample 2277101 | NCBI WGS metagenome assembly SDBT01 (sample SAMN10404973, study PRJNA504765) | marine sediment metagenome | isolation source: marine sediment core GS10_PC15, 103 cmbsf | place: Arctic Ocean: Southern Knipovich Ridge | collected 2010 | reverse complement strand
GACATTTTAAGCAAGGTAGAGCAAGCTGAACGAGAAGGAATTCAGGCTGTGATCATTTTCTGTATGACGGATCTAGGTTCGCAAGAAGCCAGGAGATTTGCATCCATTCCGGTGATAGGTCCAGCAGAAGCATCGTTCCATTATGCGACATTACTGGCCCATAATTTTTCAATCCTTGGGGTCATCCAAAAGGATCTTGTTTTTTATGACAGGCTTTTAAGGAGATATAACCTCCTGGACAGACTCGCATCAATACCGATAATTGATATCCCCGTCCTTGATCTTTTAGCCGATACACCAGGAGTGCTTGATGCATGTCTTGAATCATCGCTGCGAGCCATTCGCGAGGATGGTGCGGCAGCAATCATTCTTGGTTTTGCTGGGATGCCTCAGTCCCTTAATCTTCTACAAGGAAAACTGGCAGAAAGCGGCTATGCAATACCGGTAATCAATCCAACTTTTGCTACTTTGAGAATGGCAGAATGCTTGATTGATCTGGAAATATTACCCAGCAATTGAATGCAAGCCAGACAGCAAACAAACAGATATCCAGGGAAAAGGAGAACAGATTGAAAATCAGGATCGTAATCCCTACCAGAAAAGATCAGTCTACACTTGATAGACTCCAACACGACTATACCCAAGCTAGTAATGTTGAATCTGAAATCAGCTTCACATTTACCTCCTACGGACCGGAATTAGAGGCACCCTACAATGAAATCACGACAGTCCTTCCGGAATTGATTTTCAAAATCAAGGAAGCTGAAAAGGAAGGCGTTCAAGCGGTTGTGATTGCTCATTATCTGGATCCAGGATTAGAAGCAGGGCGGGAATTAGTCTCAATCCCGGTAATTGGTTGCGGGCATACAACCTACAGGCTAGCCTCTCTCTTAGCGCGCCGATTTTCAATCATAACTTCGGTGCACTCACACATAGGACCGATTGGGGATATGGTTGCCGCGGAGGGTTTATCAGAGAAAGTGGTTTCGATAAGGTCGGTCGAAATTACGCAGCGAGATGACCTCAAAGTGTCCCAACACTTTCTTGGCCGAATACTTGAACTATCGTGGGATGCTGTGGAGAGGGATGGGGCAAAACTCATCATACTCGCACTTCATGGTTTTTTTGATATGTCGAGTCAGGTGAAAGAGCACCTGGCGTCAGGCGGCAACCCTATTCCGGTCCTAGACCCACTGCGGGTAGCGATTAAACATGCTGAGAACCTGGTAGACATGGGGATATCGCACAGCAAGATCACGTATCCATATCCCCAAATCAGGGAGATCATTGGCTATGACCACCTACAATTTCAATAAATAGAGGTCAGGATCGAATTGTACCTACTAGTCAGCTAGCGTTTTATGTCATAATTAGGTAATGTATCGGCTGAATTGATCATATCGAAGCATAATGACCTTGATAATGGAATTAGTATCCTGACTCTGGAAGGAATTAGATAAGATGAAAACTATCAAGTTAACAACCATGGAAGATTGCGTAAACCTGCTAGAAGGCGGACTTTTGATGGGAACGGGTGGAGGTGGAAGCTACAATGATGGAATGGCTTTATTAAAGGGGGCGTTTGAAAGTGGATTGTCCCTCGAGTGGGTTGACGTAGAAAGTATTCCTGACGATGTGTGGACAGCTACAATTGGTCTTCATGGGACCATCGCGCCAATATCCCGAGAGATGCAAAGCGAAATCGACCGTATGGGATTAATCGACGATATGGGTGATATGTTTATAGCTGAAGCGGTAAAAGAGCTTGGAGAGTACATGGGGCATGATTTTGGGTGTTTGGTTCCAGCAGAGTTGGGAGCTGAAGCAATACCCGAAGCGTTGGTTTGTGGAGCGCGTCTTGGAATCCCCGTGGTTGACGGCGATTATGTTGGACGGGCAGTACCTGAAGAGATGCAGTCAACATATTGCCTGTACGGCAAACAGAGCAATCTCTTCGCAAGCGTAGATAAATGGGGCAACGTTGTCATCGTAAAAAATGCCGTTAATACCCAGGCGCTGGAAAGAATTGCTAAAATGTTAGCTTTAGCGGCCTTTGGATATACAGCAGTCGCAACGACTCCTCTCAGAGCTCTGGATTTGAAAAAGATACTCGTCCGGGGGACATTAACCCAATGTCTAAAAATCGGTCGGGCTCTTCGGCGCGCAAGGCAATCAGGTGATGATCCAATTAATGCTGCGCTGGAGGCCGTTAATGGTTGGCAACTGTTCGAAGGAAAAGTTATTGGTGTGGAAACTGAAGATCGGGATGGGTACTTATTTGGTACTACGCATATTGAAGGTAGGGGTGACTTCGTGGGACAAACACTTGATGTCTGGTTTAAGAATGAAAATCTGGTCTCTTGGTTAAATGGCAGTCCATGGATTTGCAGCCCGGATTTGCTTACCCTGGTTTATAAAGAATCTGGGCTTGGAACCTATAATGCCGATATTAAAGAGGGGGATGAAGTGGTCGCCATTGGAATGAAAGGATTGGACGGTTTCCGCTCAGAGATAGGTTTAAGTCTTGCTGGTCCCAGGCACTTTGGTTTTGATATCGATTACGTTCCGATTGAAGAGTTAATGGCGGGTGGATAAAACCACAATGAGATCACTGGAGACCATTATGGGCAATGCGGTGATTTCATATGCATGAGTGAAAGGGAATATATAATGAAAGAACTATACAGATATCAATGGTATCAAAAAATTTATGAACAAACATCAAAAATTCATGAAGAGGCAAGAGAATTCGCTAAAAAAATAGGGCTTGATAAGCTAAAGGATGATATCGGTATGTATCCTGGGAGTTCTGCACGTCCAGGAAATTTGCCCAGTTATGTCCTTGATGAAATTATAAAAATTAATCGAAATGGAAAAACCCCAAGTGTTAGAAGTATTGAAGATCAGTTACGAGATGTTATTAAGAGTGTTTATGGAGATGAATACGACGCAGCGGCAGCCAATACATGTGAAGCCTGTTTACGTATTGCAGCGTCAACACTTTTTCAACCTCCTACTATGCGCCTGGGAGACGCATACAGGGGGAGAGTAATTATGCCTTATGCCGAGGACATTGAATGGTTGGGTGGTTATGGGAGAGCATTTCCTCCACGTTACAAAAATCTTCTGGTAGATAGAACGGTATCCGGAGGAGAACTTGGCGTAGAGGGTAAAAGTTTATTTAATCTAGACATAGTACATGTTAGATTAGATGGCGCTAAATATGATTGCCATGGTGTCAGATGGAATCCAACGCCGCTTCTTTCTAATGTGAATGCGGAAAAAAGTACCCAAGCTATAGCAAAAGCTGCTCAAAGGCAAGCAGATAACCTTGTAGGATTTGCAGCTATTGGATATGACACTCCAAGTTATGGGCACGGTGATCTGGATGAAAATGGAACTCCAATTTTATTAAAACGAATAACTGATATTGCTGAAGAATATCAAGTGCCATTCATAGTCGACACAGGCGGATCAATACCAATTATTGGGGTAGACCCAAGAAATATTGGATGTGATGTGATCACATATAGTATGGATAAAGCAGGTCGGGCACCTTGTTCCGGTTTAATGATCGGAAAAGAAGAAGTAATGTCACAAATAAGAAAAGGAATGGGATTAGGAGGACAACGTTATGGTGAAACTACGTCACATGGTAAAGCAGTATATACATTCAGTGATCCTGGACGAGATACTCTAGTTGGTCTGGTCGCTTATTTGCAGACTTTACGTGACAGACCGCATTTAGTAACAGACCCAATAGATAGATATCACGAAATACTATTAGAGGAATTTAAATATCTAGAACCCGCATGGACGCAAGAAAAACTTATAATTACTAAAACATATCAATTTGGTGGAACTGAAATTAATTTCGAGCGTACCTGGGATGATGGACAACGAGGTATGCCCATATATACCCTAGAAGATTTATGGGCAAATACCAATCCTGTAGTTTCTGCTCAGGATGTAATGGGGGTTGAACCTGCTACTATTTATGCTGGAAAAATGTTTGTTACACCTGGTATGGGAACATTAGATGTGGAAGGAAATTTAATTGAAGAATATGCTCGAATAGCAGCAAAAAGTTTAGTGGGTGCTCTTAATATTGTTAATAAACATGCAGGGCTAACGACCTAAGTTCTTGTTCAGATATGGAGGCAGATATGGATTTGTTCAAAGCGATTCAAGAAAGAAGAAGTATCAGGAAATATAAGGATGAGCCCATCGATGATAGTTCATTGGAGAAAATAGTAGATGCGGCCAGATGGGCTCCTAACGCTGGCAATTACAATTCATGGAGATTTGTTGTCGTCACCTCTCCTACTCAAAATAAACTATTACTGCATTTTTGCCCCGGAATAGATGATGTGCCTGCGGCAATTATTGTTGTGTGCGCTAAGTCAAAACAGAAACAATTAAAAGAAGCGACACGTCTGATGTATATGGCGGATTGCGCAATTGCATCACAAAACATTGTTTTGGCAGCCTATTCTCTGAACATTGGCAGCTGTATCGTTATCTCGTTTGCCGATAAAGCGCTGAGGGAAATCCTCAACATCCCTGAAGATGTCCAGCCTTATCTTCTTGTCACTTTGGGATACGCTGCCGAAACTCCCGAACCACCTGCAAGACTGCCAATTTCCGAGATTGCCTTTAGAAACGATTATGGGAAGGAGTGGAATACATGACAGAGAAAGGATTGTTGCTGCAAGAAGAGCATTTCTACGACATGCTTTCGTTCTTGGTTTCGAGCGCTTATTTAATGGCTCAAGGGGAAGAATTTGAGGAATTGTATCCGTCACTACGGCTGATCGATGCAGCCAATCGTCTAACAAAATATGCTCTTGAAAGTGGGGGATTGGAAGATGAGAGTTGGGCAAGACTTTTTTCAAATGAGTGCGAGAAGGGCTTGAAATTGATGGAGACAGATAAGGAGGCTTTTACCGAATTCCTTTCGAACTCAACTCTCATGTTGGCAAAAGAAATGATGGGGAGGGAAGAAGCTTGAATAGAGTCCATCTCAGATGCTTGATGCTACTTTTTACAAAGACTATAATGGAATAGTCGTCTTTGGAAGAACTTTGTTAAGCATGAATGGAGGTGACACTGAGCAAATTTGAGTTACAATCTATAATACCTGAAGGACAAGTCGATTGGAATGGATCGATTCTATGCATCGACCAACCCGACTTTATTGGGCAGCGAATATTTGTTTTTGAATAAAGGAGAAGAAAAATGAAAGCCAGACGCAAATTACTTTTTGTTTTTGTAAGTGTCCTCGTTATGTCGATTCTACTGGCTGCTTGCAGTACTCCACAGCAGCCGACTGAAGAGGCAGTTTCCGAGGAAGCAACCGCCCCAGTGGTCGAGGAAGAAGCAGCAGAAACGGAAGAAGCGGAAGTTGAAGCCAATGTATTCGTGTATGCCACAACGACCACCTTCGATAATATTGATCCGGCAATCAGCTTTTCTGACGACTCCAAAATCACTTCCCTTTGCTATGAAACTCTGACTGTCTTCAACACACCTGGCAGCGAAGATGTTCTAGGCCCTGGACTAGCTAAAAGCTGGGAGTCGGCTGAAGATGATACTGTTTGGACGTTCCACCTTCAAGAGGGCGTTACTTTTCATAATGGGGATCCTCTAAATGCAGAAGCAGTTAAAGGAGCTATGGAAAACACGATAGAAATTGGTGCTGGAGCCGCGTACATCTGGGCTCCAGTCGAATCGATTGAAGCAGTAGATGAGTACACGGTTCAATTCAATCTGTCTTACCCCGCCCCACTTGATCTTGTGGCTTCGTCCGGATATGGATCCTGGATTTACAATCCGAATACTTACGCTGAAAAAGGAACCGAGTGGCTCAATGAGGGCAATTGTGCAGGCACAGGCCCTTACACCATTGAAAGCCGCGATCGTGGCTCCCGCTTGATCATGACCCGCTATGAGGATTACTGGGGAGGCTGGTCTGAAGGTCAATTCGACAAGGTCGTATTTGAGATAGTCGAAGACCCGGTTGTGCGCCAGCAGATGATAGAAGCGGGTACGGCCGATTTTACCTTCGAAATTCCTCCTGACAACCTGGCAGCTCTGGAAGCACATGATGATGTTGTTGTTTACACAAACCCTTCTTTCCAAAATATGCTGGGTTTAATCAATACTCAAAAACCACCACTTGACGACCCACTTGTGCGCCAGGCGCTTTCATATTCCTTCCCTTACCAACAAATGATCGAAGGTGTGATGGGCGATCGTGCGACCCAAGCACACGGACCTGTCCCAGCAGGCATATGGGGGCACAGCGATGACCTGCACCAATACAGCTACGATCTTGACAAAGCGCGCGAATTATTGACCGAGGCTGGGTACCCCGATGGGGGCTTCGATCTGGTTTATACATTCGCCACAGGGGATCTCGAGGAACAGACCGCCGGTGAGATATGGAAAGCAGAACTTGCCAAACTCGGGATCAACCTGGAAGTTCAGGGGATGAATTGGGAATCTCAGTGGGATCTCGGTATGTCAGACCCACAAAATGCTCAGGATGTATTCGTGATGTACTGGTGGCCGGACTACGTTTCCCCGATTAGCTGGCTGTACGGCATGTTCCGGACCGAGGAAGAGACACTTTTCAATCTTGGTTACTACAGCAACGAAACTGTTGATGAGTTAATAGACACAGCGGATGCTCTCTCCGGAAGTGACCGGGAACAGGCTTCAAATCTATTCATCGAGGCGCAGGAGATTTTGGTTGAGGATGCCGCCGCTATCTTCTTCTACGATATGGCAAATACACATGTTGCCCGAACTGATATTGCTGGTTTTGTTGATAATCCGGCATATCCACATGTGGTCTTCGTTTACAACTTGAGTCGATAAGACCGGATACCCAGAATTGATTGTCTGTGATTCTTTCGAATCCGGATAATTTGAATTACAAACCGCTGGTGCCGATATCTTTGGTTATGATCGGCACCAGCTTCCTGAATTGATCGTAAATTTCGACCGACAATAAACTGGCTGTCAATCGCTCATTGGTTGTCAAATAGGAAATATGCCAGGTTGTTCCCGACTATCTGGGATCGTTCAGCGGGATTGTTGGTCAGAGATTGGCAACTTTCGGTCAATAGACTGTGGTTATTTAGCAGTTATCCCCATCATTTGATAGGAGATACCAATCATGCAGCGCCTGGACTACATCTTAAAACGTATGGTGATGGCGATTTTTGTTTTGATCAGTGTTTCAATCCTGACTTTTTTCATCGCCCGTGTAGTCCCTTCTAATCCGGCAGCGGCCTGGGTTGGCCCTCACCCTACGAAGGAACAGATAGAAAAAGCGACCCTAGAATTGGGGCTTGATAAACCTCTGTATGTGCAGTACCAACGATACATGCAGGATTTGCTCAGTGGTGATTTGGGTACATCAGTTAGGACTCGCCAACCCATCCTGTCTGATATAAAAACCTTCCTGCCTGCCACCCTGGAGCTTGTGTTAGTCGGTATGCTTATTGCGACGCTTGTTGGAATACCGTTGGGAGTGCTCTCAGGTGCGTTTAAGGGAAGCTGGTTAGATCACCTAACACGTCTTGTTTCAATCGCAGGTGTCTCGATGCCGGCCTTTTTACTTGGATTGCTGCTGCAGCTATTATTCTTCAGGCAGCTTGGCCTGCTGCCATTGGGGGCACGTCTTTCGACGGAAGTTTCGCTCTTCAATCCGATCACACCAATCACCGGTTTTTATTTAATTGATTCAGCGGTTAGCGGTAATTGGGTCGCATTCAAAGATGCCTCTATTCATATTATCCTTCCTGCGCTGGCCTTGGCGACATACCCCATTGCCCTTGCAATCCGCATGACTCGTTCGACCATAATCGAGGTCTTGAGTGAAAAGTTTATTATGGCAGCACGGATTAGCGGGATACGCGAACGCACAGTGCTTTTTATTTTAGCCCTAAAAAATGCAATTGTTCCGACCCTGAATGCTATGGGATTGGCGTTCGTCTACTCTCTAACAGGGGCAATATTGATAGAAATTATTTTCTCATGGCCAGGATTGGGAACATATGTCACCAACGCCGTTTTGGGCGTCGATTTCCCGGTGATCGTGTCTGTTACCCTGATAATGACCGTTTTCTACATCGCTATTAACCTGATCCTGGATATATTACAAGCGTTTATTGATCCGCGGGTAATCATCGGTTAGCAAATAGAATGAATACATACTTTTCCATAAATGATTTGTATGAAACCTGGTGTGTTTTGGACAGCCAGTTTGCTGGTCACCGTACCGGCTGTGAACTGCTAGGGAGATTTCGATGACAACAGTTGCACCAGACCTGGAGATTCCAATCGAGGAAATAGGAGCAGGCAAGCGGGTAACGGAGTACCATCTGATGTGGTGGGCATTTCGTCGAGACCCACTCGCAGTTCTCAGCCTGATCATCCTACTTGGCTTCATATTAGGCGCTATATTTGCTCCATTTCTGACACCGTATCCAGAACAAGGACGAGGCGATCCCAATCTCCTGGAAAAATTCAGCCCTCCGAACCAGGGGCACCTTTTGGGTACTGATTACCTGGGACGTGATGTCCTGACACGCATTTTGTATGGTGGGCGAAGTTCACTTGCGATCGGTTTTTTGGTAGTTATTATCGCGGTATTGATTGGTGTACCTTTGGGTGCGATTTCGGGTTATTACGGTGGTTGGATTGACAATCTAGTAATGCGGATTACAGACATTTTTCTGGCATTTCCACCACTGCTGTTGGCAATTGCTCTGGCGTCTGCACTGGGAGCAAGTTTCACTAATACGATGATCGCCATCTCCTTTACCTGGTGGCCCTGGTATACGCGTCTTGTGAGGGCGCAAACGCTATCATTACGCGAGCGATACTTTATCGAAGCGGCGCGCAGTATTGGTGTGCCTAGTTGGAAAATAATCACCAGTCATGTATTACCGAACGTGATGACACCGGTGATGGTGCAAGCGACGATGGACTTAGGAGGGGCTATTCTGGTTGGCGCTGCTGTCAGCTTTATCGGACTTGGAGTTCAGCCACCATTGGCTGATTGGGGTCAAATGGTCAGCATAGGTCGTATCTACTTCATTGAAAGACCCTGGTATGCTGGATCGGCGGGGCTTGCAATCTTCCTGGTTACATTGTCATTCAATCTATTGGGTGATGCAGTGCGCGATGCGGCCGATCCTCACACGCGTCGAGTGGTTGATGTGGGACGTTAGTTTTCAAGCGTCATAAAAGTGGACCCTCTGAAAAAAAGAGTACTAGGGATAATATTAAACCAGTGAACGCCCAATTTTTATCGGTTGAAGACTTGCATGTCCAGTTTAATACCTATGCTGGTACAGTTCATGCGGTTAATGGAGTCAGTTTCGACATCCGTTCGGGGGAGATGTTTGGCCTGGTTGGAGAATCGGGCTGCGGTAAAACAGTGACAGGATTAGCAATTATGCGTGCCGTTCCACCTCCAGGACGTATCATGAAGGGCAGGATTTTCTTTAAAGGGGAAGACCTGATCACGAAGAGCGAGTCGGAAATGAGAGATATCCGAGGCGGTCGCATTGCCATGATTTTCCAGGATCCTACGGCTTCGCTCAACCCGGTGTTCACTGTGGGCTATCAGATTTCCCTCCAGATCACACAACACCGTCATGTCAGCAAAACGGAGGCGAGACTGCTCGCATTAGCCATGTTTTCAGAAGTGGGTTTGCCCCATGCGAAGTCAATCTACAACACCTACCCCCACGAATTAAGTGGGGGAATGCAGCAGCGTGTAATGATCGCTATGGCATTGGCCTCGGGTGCTGAGCTGCTGATTGCCGATGAACCTACTACAGCCCTCGATGTAACAATTCAAGCCCAAATTCTTGCCTTGCTCTCCCAATTGAGGGAGAGCGAAGGGCTAACCATTTTACTCATTACCCATGATTTGGGGGTGGTTGCCGAAACATGCGACCGAGTAGCTGTGACCTACGATGGGCGAATTGTTGAGACCGGTACAGTTGACGAGGTTCTTTACCAGACAAAACACCCGTACACGCAGGGGTTGATGGCGGCCTTACCGGACTCCGTCGACCATGGCCAGATGCTGCAAGTTATCAAGGGTAATGTACCTGATGGGCTGCGACCTGTGTCGGGCTGTCCATTTCACCCACGCTGCCAGGCTGTGATGGATATTTGTCGCGAACAGCAGCCTCCTTATATCCAAATGGAAAACCAGGGTCACACGGTAGCTTGCTTCCTTTATGAGGAGGCGAAATGAACAGCGACAAACAACCGGTTACGACCATGCCAACAATCCAGGAAGGACAAGCTGCGGCAACGCAAACGCCGTTATTGGAAACCAAAGACCTGACTAAAATCTTCACTTCGCGAAAAGGGTGGTTGAGTCGCCAGGAGAGACAGGTGCGCGCCCTGGATGGTGTTGACCTGACCATCAACGAACAAGAAACTTTGGGCGTGGTGGGAGAATCAGGCTGTGGGAAGACTACCCTGGGTCGGGTGATTATGTGGCTAACGCCGCCCACTTCCGGTCAGGTCTTGTTCGAGGGTCAGGATACGGCCATGGTCGACAAACAGGAGCTGAAGAAGCTCTACCATGAAACGCAGATGGTCTTCCAGAATCCCTACACCTCCTTCGACCCACGCTTTACAGTGCTAAAATGTGTTGCTGAGCCACTGAAAACCCATACCAAGCTACGGGGTGAGAATTTGCGCCGGCGGGTACGCGAATTGCTGCAGCAGGTGGGTATGCCGGGTGAAATTATGCATCGTTATGCCCATGAATTCAGTGGAGGCCAGCTACAACGTATCGCCATTGCTCGCGCCCTGGCGACTAATCCGAAATTTATAGTTCTGGATGAACCAACATCGGCTCTTGATGTTTCGGTCCAGGCCCAGATTCTAAATTTATTGCAGGTTCTGCAACGGGAATTGAAACTGACCTATCTCTTCATTTCGCATGATTTGAGCGTTGTGCAGCATATCAGCAACCGTGTAGCCGTGATGTATTTAGGCAAAATCGTAGAGCAAAACACGTCAGAAGCCCTTTTCGAAGGCCAAGCCCACCACCCATACACGCAAGCTTTGCTCAGCGCGATGCCGACCGTTGTAAAAGAATTACGGCACGAGCAAATCATCCTAGAAGGATCTGTACCTGATGCGGCAAATCCACCTATTGGGTGCAATTTCCACCCTCGCTGCCCGGTGGCGATGCCGATTTGCTCGCAAGTGGAGCCATCTCTGGATAAGTCTGGAGCTGGTCATCCGGTTGCCTGTTTTATTGTTAATCCAATCGAGAAATGCACGGATGAGATGATTCAATAACCGACCACAACACGTTCAGCAACTACATAAAAAGGAGAAATGATTATGCCATACGGAAAACTGGATAACTTACAAGATTGTGAGGACTTTGTAGAGGGTTGCCTTTTCATGGGTACCGGGGGAGGGGGTGATGTGGAATGGGGTTTGGGTATGCTTAAAGAAGCGTTGGAAGACGGTGTATCCCTTGAGTGGGTTGATGTGGCAGACATACCTGCGGATGTGATGACTGTTACTCCCTATGGGATGGGCTCGATCGCACCTACCACCGAAAAAACAAAGGCGGAGATTGCACGGCACGGATTGGTGAATAAGTTTGGGGATCGTTCTATGGAGGAAGCGGTCAAAGAGCTGGAAACTTACTTAGGAGAGCCGATTGGCTGTATTGTGGCGGCTGAACTGGGGGCAGGTAACACTCCTGCGCCTTTAGTCACTGGCGCTCGAATGGGGATCCGGGTTGTCGATGGCGATTATGCTGGTCGGGCGATCCCGGATGAGATGCAGGGCACTCCTTACTTGTACGGCAAGCATAGCTGGCCTTTTGCAAGTGTGGATCAATGGGGTAACGTAGTCATAGTCAAATACACGGTAAGCCCACATATGCTTGAACGCATCGGGAAAATGTTGGCTGTGGCTGCTTATGGTAATACTACAATGGCAGCCACACCTTTACCATCACTGGAGATGAAGGAGATTCTAGTGCCTGGGACGCTGACAAAATGCCTCAAGCTCGGTCGAGCGATGCGAGCAGCACGAGAGAATAACCGGGATCCAATTGAAGCCGCAATAGCCGAGACGGGCGGATGGAGATTATTTGAAGGTGTTGTAACTAAGAAAGAATGGGAAGACCGCGACGGATATATGTTTGGGACAATATACCTGGATGGGACTGAAGACTATGCGGGTCAAACGCTGAAAGTCTGGTTCAAGAACGAGAACCATGTTTCCTGGCTAAATGGCGAACCCTGGGTTTGCAGCCCAGACCTAGTGACGCTGGCTTACAAGGACACCGGATCGGGTACTACAAACACTTTGATCAAAGAAGGTGATGAGATTGTTGCAGTGGGTATAAAGGGATTGGAATCCTTCCGCACTGAGTTTGGTTTAAACGAAGCGGCAGGACCTCGTTACTTTGGCTTCGATATTGATTATGTGCCTATCGAAGACCTTTTGGCATGATAGCGCTGCGCAGTTTAGAGTTTGTTGACGCTAAGGAAAAACATTAATGATCAAGTTAGGAACAGAACCTCGTAATGAGTATTATGCCCTGGAGTTGACGCACGCCGCCAACAAGTTGGTCACCGAGATGCGACCTGTAGAGATTGGACAACAGGTGCTTATCACAGCCGATACAGCCTCTGATATGCGTGTAGTGCAGGCTACAGCGTCAGCCGTTTACACAGTGGGAGGAATACCTACGGTTGTAACTTACCAAACCCTGGATGAGCCCATGCAAGAGCCGCCAAAACCGGTGTCATCTGCCGCATTGGGCGCCGACATCTGGATTAATTTCGCTGTTGCTTACGCACTATACAGCCCCGCATACCACAAAGCAATCGAAAATGGATGTATCTATGTTGAGCTGACAGGTATGGATGTCGATATGCTGGTACGCACGGTGGGACGGGTCAACTACCCACCGATGCAGAAGATGACCACAATCCTTTATGAGATGTCCCAGGCAGCCGAGATTGTGCGACTAACTACACCATCAGGGACGGACTTGAGTATGAAGGTGGATAAAGCCGGTGACCCGTTCTGGGAAGAACCACCAACTGAAGGGGGATATCCCCAAATGTTGGGTGGACAATCAGGTTTTATGGCCTTCCGTGAAAGCTATCAAGGAGTGTTAGTGTTCGATGGCACCTTATGGCCCCCATCTGATCTAGGCATTTTGCACAGTCCGGTGCGGTTGGAGATTGAAAGCGGCTATATCAAAAAGATTGAAGGAGGACCTGAAGCTCTCATATACGAGCGCTGGTTAAGCAGCTTCAATCACCCTGAAGCATATTTGATGGATCATACCTGCTACGGTTTTAATCCCGGTGTAGTGCGACCAACCGGTCGTATCCTGGAGGATGAACGTATTTTCGGTTGCATGCAGTTTGGCATTGGCGCTACCGAATATGGCTCCCCGGCTCACAGCGATGGTGTTGTTTTAAATCCATCGGTATGGTTGGACGAGCTGCAGATTGAGGAGGATGGTCGTTATACACATCCTGCGTTGGTGGAATTATGCAGCCAGATGGGGATGGGAGGTTATTGATATGAGTTGGCCTGATAAAAACAGCATCACACAAAGCGTAGTCGATATGCTGAATGTCAATATGAAGTTAAAAGCAGGTGAAAAACTGCTGGTTGTAAGCGATTATCCAAGACCTGAGGATTGGCACAATTACAGTTATTTGAGACTTGAAGGCATGCTGGAGCGAGTTATCCTTGCGAGATTGGTAACTGAGATTGCCCGTGAACAATTTGTGGATGCGCAGGTTTGGTTTCACCCTTTCTTAGCAACTGGAATGAGTGGAAGAGAACCTGATAGCGAGACCGCTTCTTTAATGAAAAGCGCGGATGTGTTGCTTTGTCTGACCGAACACTCGCTCTCACAAACCGATGCTCGTGACGCAGCGACCAAAGCCAATGTGCGTATCGCCAGTATGCCGACTTTTGACCATAAAATGTTTGGACCAAATGGACCAATGGCGGTTGATTATCAACAGGTTTCTGCTGATTGCAGAAAATTTGCTGATTTACTTTCCGCTGCGGACCAGGTAGTTGTGCAAACACCTTACGGAACAGATTTGTCCTTCAGATTATCAGGTCGATTTGGTCAGGTAGACGATGGTCTCTATGGCGATGCTCCAGAATTATGGGGCAACTTGCCGGCAGGCGAAGCTTACGTCATTCCATTAGAAGGGACTGGAGAAGGTCAGCTAGTTATACTGGCAGGTTGGTATCCCGAGTTGTATGAAGAGATGGTCCTAACATTCAAAAATGGATCAGTGGTTGACCTGCAGGGTGGAGGTCAGATTGGGAATGAATTTTCCAAATTAATTAACTTAAAAAGCAATGATGAGCCGTTTCGTTCTCGTCGAAACTTGGCAGAGTTGGGAATTGGAACCAATCCAAACGCACATCGCCCCGATAATGTACTAGAAGGAGAAAAGATCAAAGGCTCAGTCCATATCGCTATCGGCGACAATATACATATGGGCGGTAAGGTCGAATCAGACCTTCATGAGGATTTTGTCCAACCGCAGGCAGATTTATACCTGGACGGCGTTCCCGTAATTCTGCAAGGCAAATGGAAAGTATAAAAAAAGGAGAGATACCTGATCGTGAAAATTGAAATCATTACACCTACCTTCCGTACGGAAGAGCATGATGCTGTTATGGAGGTTTATCAGCAGTACGCTTCTCCGGGTACAGTATTGAACATTGATTTTTTAGAGCGTGGTCCGGAATCTATCGAGAGTGACTTTGACAGTGCGCTGGCTGTGCCTGACATTCTGCGGATTTCCAAACAAGCCGAGGCAGCGGGGATGCAAGCCATTATCATCGATTGCATGGGTGATGTAGGACTCTATGCAATGCGAGAATTAGTCGATATCCCTGTTGTTGGACCAGCACAAGCGTCTATGTCATTGGCTGCTACTCTCGCCGATCAATTCAGTGTGGTCGGCGTACTGGAGAGAGATCGGGCAACATTTCATAACACCTGGCGGCTGTATGATTTAACCAATCGGGGAGCTTCGATTAGGGCGGTAAATATTCCGGTATTATCATTACAGGATGATGATTCTCAACTTATTGATGCGATAACAGAGCAAGCATTACTCGCCGTGATTGAAGATGGCGCTGATGCGATTGTGCTGGGTTGTACTGGCATGGGCGGAAAATTTGCCCGCATAGTCCAAAAAAACTTAGAAGAGTCTGGCTATGCTGGTGTACCAGTTATAGATCCAACTGGCGTCGCCCTCAGGATGGCGGAAAACCTGGTGGCTTTAGGTTTATGTCACAGCAAACGAACCTTCCCTGCACCGCCTCCGAAACAGCTAAAGGGTTATGAAAACCTCAGAACATAGAATGTATTTGAAAAAAAGTTAGGAATAGTAAATGACAAATAACAAGCAAGATATTGGGGGCAGTTCAACGTACGAATACGCAAGTCGGTTATTTGAACACCAACGGCAGATATCGGGTTTCGTACCCGTGGCAATCCGCACCGCTGAGTGAAATGGTTTGGGTGACTGCGTCCGCGAGGTCGCTGGTGTCAATCACCTGCATACGCACCGTATGCAGTGTAGGGCTGCCCAGCAGGCGGGCGATGGTCTTGGTTGTGCTCCAACCGGTTTCGTAAAACCCGTTGTTATCAAAATCCCAGCGGACCCTTAATGCTGATTGTGGATCTTCAGGGTCGCTCGAGCCAGAGGCATTAAATGTAAACGTCGTGCAAGTATCACCACTTGTGGGCGAATATGTAAAAGACGCCGTTGGCGGTTGGTTGCAGGTTGTGCCCAGGTTTTTAGCCAGGCTGAATGGGGAGGTATTGTTCCCAGAGTCAGTAGCAGTGGCGGTGACATTAGGACCGTTTGGGGTCCCTGACCAAGAGAAATTCCCGGAGCCATCCGCCAGAACCCAACCCTCGTATACAAGCCCCTCATCATCATTGTCAGAAAAGATCTCCACCAGACAATTTGCACAAGCCGTTCCCGCAACCGGCCCGCTGCAGCTGGCGGAGGTGATCACTGGTGCGCCTAATGAATTATTGCCGCCGTTGATCAGCTGGATCCCGGCGCCGGTATGGTCGTGAATGCTGTTCGTCGTGATCTGGTTGCCGGTAGCGGTGCTCCCGCTTACCAAAACGCCGCTGTCATTATACGCGATTTCGTTGAAATTAAATCTGTTTCCCTGGCTGTCAACCGTATGGATCCCATAACTGTTGTTTCCCCAATCGGCGCCCGTACCATCGGTCCCGATGTAGTTGAACATGGCCGTATTATTGTCGCTCTGGGAAATGCCGATGCCGCTCCAGCCGCTGGACAGAATATAATTCCCCAGAAAAAGCAAGCCAATCGAATTGTCATGAGCCCCATTGTAAATACCGATGCCGTGCTGTCCGTTGGGCGCCTCCCAGTCCCAGTTGACAGGCGCGCCGATCACATTCCCAACCACTGTATTGCTGTGGGTTGTACCGTCCTTGATCAGAACGCCCATTTGATCGTTGAATCCGATCCAGTTGCCCTCATAGGCACCAATCCCCCCGATTGTGTTGGAATGGGCGCCGCCTTCAACCAGCACCCCGTTTCCAGCGTTGCCGGCATCATAAGCCCCGATGGACAGGCCGATATAGTTGCCCATTACAGAGACATCAGTCAGATTGGCACCTTTCAAGTGTACACCGTTTGCCCCATTCTCACCTATGGAGTTTTTATGGCTGGATATCCCATCGCCCACTTTTATATTGGAAGCATCGAAGATGTAAATACCGTCCTTGTCGTTTCCCCCCACACCGTTGCCAAAAACCTGAATATTGCTGCCGTATTCGATATACATCCCGTGCCCTTTGTTGCATCCGATCACGTTTTCTAAAATCGAATTGTTGTCTGAAAAGAATGTATTGATACCATCGCCTTTATTCCCTAAATTGAAGAAACAGTAACCGATTCTATTGCCTTTTATGGTAGAGGATTTAGAACGCCTCAAAAGTAATCCATCCTGGTCGTTGCCAACGATCCAGTTGTGCGGACCGACCAGATTACGATCCGAATCCAACACCTCGATTCCAATTTTGTTCGGAAGCGCAGTCGTATGGTTCCAATCGCACCCGATGGCGTTGTTGGAGATGATATTGTCGTCCGAATAATTGACCAGGATGCCTCGATCGGTATGACCGACGATCACATTACGTTTAATGGTCGTATAAGATCCACCCCAGATGAAGACGCCAGTATCACTGCCGCCTCCAACAATGCTGCTGCCGTCAATGGTGCCGAAGTAATTATCGCTGATGACGTTGTACGAATTTCCATCAATCCTCACACCAATTCCCGACATAAACACGTTGCGCTGGTGGGTACCTTCTCCCCCGATGGTATTCGATCCACCACTCCTGATCCGCACACCGGTGTTATCCGTTCCGCCGAACAGGATCCCCCGCACAGCATTCCCGCGAGACTGGATGACGACACTCTCGCCGCCCAGGCACAGGATCTCCACACCCGGGCGGTTGTAGGTCATATCCCACTGGCTGCTGGCGTCTATTGTGGTATTGTCTGCGGTCAGTGCCGGCAGGGTACATCCATCGATGAAACTCGTTCCATTGAACTGGCTGGAAAATTGGATGATCGAATCGACTCCATCCGCGTTGGATTCCTGGATGGCGGCCTCCAACGTGCAGAAGTCAAGCCAGGATGGGGTCTGGCAGATTCCATCACCCGGGTTGACATCCGTACCGCCCCCGTTTGTATTAACCAGGTAGGTGTTCGCCTGCGTGCTTGCGAAGATTGGCGGTACTTTTAACACCCCCAAAAGTAAAACAAATACCAGCAGAGACGTAACTCGTCGCAGAGACATACTGCGCCTCCCAGAGGGTCTTACCCTCAATAAATTTGTGGGTTCTAAATAATTCAATTGGCGAGAACAAACTGCTGTGAAATCAACGATGTCCTATTTAAATTATACACTTTTTTTTCATAGAATGAAAAGTGTATTTCGCGCGTGTTAACGCAAAGTAGTAGAGTCCCCTTTGTCCAAAGTTAAAATGTCCCCTTTCGGTGAGAAAAGGAGCGCTAAATCGAAACACCGAGGGGGAAGGCAAAGTGAACGAGTTGGCATCAAAAAAGGATGCTTAAAGAACGCATGCTTCGGCATGCAAAGAACGCATGCTTCGGCATCAAAAAAGGATGCTTGGCATCCAGAGAACGGATGCTTGGCGAAAGCTTCGCTTTCGCGACTAGAAATGAAATGCTTGGCAAAATACATGATTGGGTTCTTCTCGACAAGTGGTGTGGGAGTCGGCGCAGCCGGCATTCAGATTATTCTCACGGCGTTCAAGAATATCTTTTTCTGTCGGCATTTCGGCTAGTGAAATTTGCTGCTTGGTATAGCTCTCAATTCGGATCAGGCGGCTGGGTGATCATAATTTCCGGGCTGAGTCAGATCATCGTACTTGTCCCTTCAGGCGTCAGCTTTTCTGCCTGCGCACATGCGAACACTTTATGGAATTATTAGTATTGCCGCAGTTTCTCTGGTGTATCCAGTATGATTATTTTAATCCCCAACCCTTCCATACGATTACTGGAAATCTCTTCAGGGTTAGATTTGAAAACCAACACCGGGCATTAGCTCAGACTGCCCCCAAATGAACGGATGCTGTTGATCAAAATACGCGCATTCTGCCTGGTTTCTGGCGAGTAAATCCAGGTCAGGAATATCGCTCGGTTGTCCATCGTTTGGTTCACCCCAATATCCAGTGTTTCAGACTCATTATTTACGAATCACCAGAGGCAGGAATACTGCATGCGGGATTACAAGCTTCCCGTGAATATCCTGGTCTTTAGAACCGGGGCGCACATACTCCCATACCGTCAGGAATTGTGCGAAACCGCCAGTTACGGCCGGTTTTGTTCGATCTGGATCGCCAGTAAAGGGGGACACAATCGCAAAAATATCACCTAATGAATCAACTGTATCTGCAGTATTGCCGCACCCAGGACATAATATGCTGCCGCCCAATACCGGGAACACCATCCTGCCTGAAATCCCATAAGGTCCGGATGTATTGCTGTACTGCTGCTGCCAGACCACCAGGAACTGGCTCCCGCTCCTATCGCTGGACACATCTGGATAGATTTCATTCACAGTTGTCCATATAATATGATGGACGGTAGTTGAAAGCACCGCATCTCCGAAAACGATTCTGGCGAAGATATCCTGATTGTTTGGGGCTACTTCGGATTGCCAGGCCACCAGATATTGGTCTGCATCACCAATGGCTGCCACCGCAGGTGATCCCTCGTCGTCCGGCCAACCTGCGATTTTGAATATCCCCGGCTGCATCGGTTGTGCATCCCCCTTCAAACGCACACCATAAATATCTAAGCTGCTCTTTTTTACCTCCCAGGTCACCAGGTATTCGTTGCGCTTCAAGTTGTATGCAACATCGGGATGATCACATAATTCCCCGGCTTTGGAAATAAGGTGAGCATTTTCCCCTCCCGGGATGGTACCATCCATAGATTTCAACCTGACTCCCCAAATTTCAGATTTATTGTTATCTTTTTCCACCCAAACCAACAGGAACTCCTCTGTAGCCCTGGCATAAACCACCTTTGGATACTCCTCGGAGGTAAAGAAGGTAATTATTTCAAACTCTGATAATGATTGATCTGGTCCCTGCCACGGGATAAAGCGTCCGTTTATATTCCAATCAGGGCTGCCCTTGTCATACATCCACACCACCAGGTAGCGGTCGTGGAGCGGATCGTAATCCACGCTTGGTTTCGTGCGGGTTTTTGTGCCTGTCGCGATTGGGAATGGTGTGGGTCCCACCAATTTTCCTGTGGTAGAAACGCGCTGTCCATAGATTCCATCAAAACCGCGCCAGACAACCAGGTATTCCTTATGTTTCCAGTTGAAAGCGATTGCCGGCTCGTTTCCGGAATTGTTCTTCTCTGTTACAACAATTTCCTCCCCCACCCACGGCGTGTGAGATGCCTCAACTGCTGCGGAAATTAAACGGTGCAAAGGATGCCCAAAACTGGTTGTTACGAGCAGCACAGCACATACGATCAATATCAGGATGAACTTTCTCCTTGGAGACATTTTAAACTCCTCTTTCCCACTGTTAATTGCAGTCCCAGTCTGCCTTTACTAACCTCATTTTATTTTATCATATTGATATAGTGATCACTTAAGCGCGGGAAAAAATTCGTCACATATAAATAACATAACATGCTGCAAAAATTCAAACGCTCGAGATTATTTCATCCTCCACTTTAAGACTAATTTCAAAAGCGGTGAGCAGCATTAATTCCATTCCAATATCACACTTTTTATCCTGGTGGTCCCTACAAAGCCGGTCAAGTTCTAACCAGTCAATTAATTGTCGTCTTTTTAAATCTTGAATATTTTCACGCACCATGGATCGGAAATCATCCCTTTCCCGGACGGCATCATTAAAATCGAGATATTGAAGTATGCGGTAAATCCCAATCCGGTCCCACAGGTGATGAGAGGGTGCTGCACGTGTTCTTGCCCAGTGTAAAGTGTGTCGAAAGAAGGCTTCGGTTGAAGAGCCGTTCACCTGCTGGGCTAAATGAGAGATCTAATTCCTCACCAGAGGTGAATTTTGTGCCATGACTTGCCATTTGTGGTTATTTCACCAAGATGAGGTTGAAAAACTACTATCGGATTGACACGTGATTATATTAGTGAGTGGGAAACTGTAAAGTGAGAATGGAAGTAAACCATACCCCCGTGAAAACCCGAATTATGAAATCATTTTCAGAAATAACGCAAAACCGTCCCTTACTGACGTTTTGGGGGCATTTCCGCTGGTGGAGCTGTCTCCAGGCAAACATAAAGATGTCTGCCGAATGACAGTAACATAATCTATGTGCCATGCCAGGTTAGATGATGTCTATTAAGAACGCCTTGACAGAAGTAGATGCAAAAAACCAGGGCCGATTGACGGCCCTTTTCGATTTCTATGAACTCGATGGTTATTATTATTTACTTGTTGGTTTTAATTACAAGTTAACGGTTTATTTAACCGCCGTCGATTTTGCTCCGAAAGTTTCAAAACCCGAAACAAGTTTGTTCAAAGTGCACCGCTGACTCGCGCCGAAGGCGGTCGGCTGCAATTTGGGTTGGGCGCATTTGGGTTATGAGAAGGCAACTCATCGGTGGCGTTGGACTTTGATCCTACCGTCTGCTTTGAGGCGCGGACCACGACACTTATTTCTGCTGTAGCTTTTCCGAATCGAACCACATATGGCTAATCGAATGCGGCTCCACTACATGGAAAGCCACCCCAACAATGACCAGCTCCTCCTGCTCAAACTTAGCCTGGTAAACCACCACGTAAAACTCCTGCGATTGGGTTACTTGATCAACTTTACGGGAAAGGTAGTTCCCAATTTTGTTGTCCAAATCCTGTTTCCAGGCCGCGAAATTGGTGGCAGGCATGGTCTTTTGCATATCCGTATCAAAGTCGCGTGAAAACGCCGCGTAGTCGTTGGCTGTCAACCCCGCAAATAAGTTGTCTGTGGCGGCTTCACTAAATGCAAGTACGGCAGCTTGGTCGGTGCCAGATAGTTTCTTTTCCTGTAGACCGCACGCGGTGAGCAAGGCTAAAGCGCTCAATACAAGGGTTACGATAAAATAACCAGCGTTTTTTCTCATGTGGCATTATCTTTTCACGTACCTTACAAACAGCGATAGTATTGATTTCACTCAATCTTGCTACGCGCCATGTCTTGTTCGGGCCGCCCAACGGTTAATTCAGGCGCTGTGCGTTTTATCTCCGATAGCTGCTCAACCCAAGCCAAACTTGGCAAATCGCGCCGCGTACACTCTGCACGGAGCACAGTCGCCTGCAATTGGGGTTTGGTGTTCTAACTTTCTGGCACAATCAACCCACTCCGAATTGCTGTCCTTATTCTATCAAGACTTGCCTTGCGAAATTCCCGATATTTCTTGTGATATCGCCAACCCGTTGGAAAAGTCAAGAAAATGGGAACAAATCTATCTATGCCTTTTATCTGGCTCTGAATCAGTTCATCTTCTTTAAGGCGTTCTATGTAACGTTCAACTTGGTCATTTGACACGAGATTGAATATTCCCTTATTGAATGTGACCACCACATCCACAGATGTATCTTGAATTGTCTTCCTAAATTCATCATTTGATTCCGGTTCAATGAATTGGTTGAAATACTCCCTTCCAAATATTTTTTTGATGTCTTCTGGGAAATCAGTAGGAAAGGCATAATAACAGTAGAAGATCAATTCAAAGGGTCCTCGATATTTAACTTCGACACAAATTTCCGCAAGTTGCTTTGAACTAATATTTCTTTCCGCGGTCGACAGCCAGCTTGCATCTCGCATTACTGGCCAGAAAAGGTTCTCCCGTCCTTTGGTATTTCGTGAAAGGAACATACCTTGATGAACGGAGTGTGGATGAGGGTTTGAGAACAGAAGCATGACTCGTGGCCGATTCATTGAGGCAGTAGGAATCAGTCTTTCCGTAGTAAAAGTGACGCTTCTTTCTAAGTCGTTGAAGTTGATCAGATTTGGATATTCCCAATATTTTTCTAGCATATGAAATGCACGTTCCTTAATGCATTCATATGCTTCACTCAATAGATAAGTTCTCTGAAAATTAATGCTGGACATTTCAAACCTTCTACTTATCGCATACTGGTTTCAAAATTGAACACCTAACTGGTTGATAACCAAACATCATAATGCTCTATTTCAAACATACTCTTACTATACGAATCAATTTTGAGACATACTATGGATATAGTCATCCTAGGGAACATTATCAAAATAAAACCTGGGGATTATGTAATTTATCAGAGCTTATCCCTAAAAATATCACGATAAATGATTATATCAATAGAAATGAACCCAAAAACACCCCCATCCATTTGAGAGTTCATTAAGTAGGAGTAGTGAACGGTTTATAAGTGAACGTACCACTTCATTCTTTCAAATGAACAAGCGATAGCGATCCTTAGGGTACGGGGGGTGCTGGTACCTGTGCAGCCTTCACACTCGTGACAAAATGCACGGCATCTATCCAATGCCTGTCTCTCGATTGAGAGGGGGGCTTTTTTACTTTAAGGAGGTCATGTATATGTAGATTATCGTTGGCTACATTCTCTGCAAAGCAGCAAAGACTGCTGGCTGTTGGAGGCTATACACAGCTTCCAGGCATTCGTTCCGCAGCGGACGCCCAGGATTGTTTCTGCAATACTGGGGCATGTTGGGGGGTAAATAATTGAATAGCTGAGCCTTGATGTCGATGTCCCGTAGGCATCGGTCGGGCATCAAGGAGCAAGGTATGGAAGTCGTACGCCAATATCTTGTCGACAACCTGCACGGCACATTTACCATTCAGGTGACAGTTTATATCCTAAGCACCTTCGTATAGAAGGATACTAACTCTCCGATCTCATTCCCCTGCGGGCGGGATCTCAGAGAGGGGGCACACTCAAGAGTTGTATATGCAAATTGGTTATATTGCGATACCTTTATGAAAATTTATATTGGATATCACACTCAGTCCAGGCGGATAAATTCGGCGCTGCGAAGAGCACCCCCCCTAATCGTTATCCAATTCAGCTAATACTTCCAGATCTTTCTCCAGGTTGCGCGTGCGGATGACCAGGCTGAGAACGTAC
>SDBT01004458.1_pt1 | contig 23759 bp, 22 predicted proteins | sample 2277101 | NCBI WGS metagenome assembly SDBT01 (sample SAMN10404973, study PRJNA504765) | marine sediment metagenome | isolation source: marine sediment core GS10_PC15, 103 cmbsf | place: Arctic Ocean: Southern Knipovich Ridge | collected 2010 | reverse complement strand
AAACATTCCCTATCAGTTTGAAACTGGTAAAAATATTTTAAATGATCCAGAAATTAATAAGCTGATCACTTTTTTTAAAACTTTAAATTCAAAAGGTAAGGTTGAAGATAACCAGCCTCTACTGGAAGTAATGCACTACCCATTTTTTGAAATTTCTCTTTTAGACATATACAAAATTGTCGCTTCTACAAAGAGAGGCGAAAGTATTTTTGATGTTCTATCTTCTAATCTCAAGTTATTAAAACTTGATGATAAAAAAAAGGTTACTAAATTTTTAAATCAAATATTAGAATCTAGGAAAATTATACACAACAATACTTTTACTCATGCATTTGAATATATCATTGATCAGACTGGTTATTTGGATTATTTATTATCACTAAAAGACGATGTCGGACATTTAAATCGTTTGCAAACTTTATTTAAATACATCCAACGATTAAACCTAAAACAAAAGAACTTAAATTTAGAGTCATTTTTGGAACATTTAGAGTTACTTGAAGAAAACCAGCTTTCTATTTCTGAAGAGGCAATTTCTTCTGAATTTGAAGGTATAAAACTTATGACCGTCCACAAAGCAAAAGGTTTGGAATTTAAAATTGTTTTTTTAATCCATTTAACTGATAAACATTGGGGAAATAAGATTCAAAGAAATTTAATTAAAATTCCAGAAGGTATCCTTAAAATCCAAAAAGATTTTGATGAAGATGAAGAAGAAAGAAGGCTTTTTTATGTTTCAATTACAAGAGCAAAAGAAACAGTCTATTTAACTTCTGCTGAAAGTTATGGCGAAATAGAAAATCAGACTTTAAATAGCATCTCTAAATTCATGAGTGAATTGCCGCAAAAATATCTAAAAGAAATTGATGCAAAAACTTATGAAAAAAGTTTTGACAAAAGGCTGAAATTAAGATTCAGTCCAAAAAAATGGCTTAAATCACAAGCACTCAAAGACTATTTAATCTCAATCTTAAAAGACTTTCAACTCAACCCAACAGCTCTTAATAGTTTTTTAGAATGTCCTCAAAGATTTTTCTACGATAGCATTCTACGGGTGCCAAAAGCAAAAGATTTCTCCCAAAGTTACGGTACAGCTGTCCATTTTGCTTTACAAAAATTTTTCCATAAATTCAAACAAGAATTTGTTTTACCCCCTAAAAGTAAATTAATAGACTTATTTAAAGAAGGTCTAGAAGAAGAAATACTTGATAAAGCAGATTTCAAGCGCGCCTTAAAGCAAGGAAGTATTGTTTTAAAAAAATACTATCAAACTTATGCAAAACTATGGAAAAAAAGGGGAGTCCCAATTTCTTGCGAATTTAACTTTGGATTTCACAATGTTCATTTTAATAAAATTCCCATTACTGGAAGAATTGATAAAATTGAACTTATTGATTCAATTTCAAATAAAATCCGTATTATTGACTACAAGACTTCTTCACCAAAATCTTTAAATCATATTTTAGGAAAAACTAAAGAAAAAGATACCAGTCTTTTATTCCAAGCATATTTCTATAAACTTTTAACAGACTCTGACCCCTTATTTGGCTGGAAAGTTGGCGAGATTATTTTTGATTTTATTTCAAGTCAAGGATTCAAACAAGTTACCGTTCCAATAGAAAGAGGGGATTATGAAGAATTTAAAAAGCAAATAACAAATAGTTATCAAAAAATTACTAGCTTAAAATTCCCCAAAGAAATTCGTTCATGTAAAATAAAGAACAGAAAATGTACATATTTTAATATATGCCATTCTAAACCTATCAAAAACAAATAAATAATATTGTTCTCAATTTGAAACTATAGCTTAAAACTTGACAAATCTAAACATAGGCTCATACTTAAATTAGCGGGCCGGCACGAATACTAATCCGTTAGTATTACTGCCCCCCATAAGGGGCCGGATACCATGATAATCATGGACGATAGTTCACGTCACGGTAACCTACCAGCCCCTCTAATGAGACCTATTCATCTCATCTTCTCTCCTTTCTTTCCTCTTTCTCTCCTCATCCGTGAGGAGAGTTTTTTAAATTTAAGTTCTATTGACAAAAAATATTTTTATATCTATAATTATATATGCGGAGGTTGGGGCTACGTTCGTGGATTAGACAGCGTGATTGCTTGAATCGAAAAAATGGGCGAAGGCAGGGTCTTCGCTGTGGTATTCGGTACAATCTATCACAGCTTTCTGATCTTGGTCCCAACTTTCCGCTCCACCATCATTTTCGTCCTCGGCAGGGGGCGACGCTTGGGTCTGAGATGTCCGCTGCCATATACTTGGCAGTACTCCATCCCACTCCTCTCAGACCCAAGTCTTACTCATCATTATTTCTCACCGTAGTCTGACCCCTTCACCCGAAGGGGTCACTTTTTTATAAATAAATATAATGAGCGAGCTTGTTAGCTCAAAGTGGGTCGCTAGCGCCACAGGAAGTATGTGAATATTTACGCTCCCATAGAGCGCACATCTTTGAGCAACAAGCAAGCGTTTATTAATCTATGCTATACTAAATTCAGATGAAGAAAAAAATACGTCTGTTTTTAATTTTATTTAGTGCTCTACTTATTGTTATTACAGCTTTTTTTGTATGGCAAAATCTTAATAAAGATAATTTTGTGACAGTTGAAAGCAGTCTAAATTTAACCAAAGAAGAACCTAAAGTTAAAGAAGAAAAAACTGTTTATCCAATTCCAGAAACTTACCAAGTTCCAATATTGATGTATCACTATATTCGCGATGCAAGCGCCGAATCAGAATTAGGAAAAAACCTTTCTGTCCACCCTGATAACTTTGATCTTCACATGGCCCACCTAAAAGGAAATGACTACGAAACTTTAACTTTAGCAGACTTTGCAGATCCTGAAAAAAAAGTTCTTTCAAAAATAATTGCTGATAATAAAAAACCAATAGTTTTAACTTTTGATGATGGCTATTTAGATGCTTACACCCAAGCTTTTCCGATATTGCAAAAATACGACTTTGTAGCAACTTTCTATATTATTAGATACTATATTGGTAAAGCAGAATATATGAATGCTGACCAAATCCAAGAACTGTCTGATGCTGGCATGGAAATTGGTTCCCACACATTAACTCATCCAAATTTAGCCAAAAGCGATTCTGAAACAGTCAGCAATCAACTTATTGAATCAAAAGAAAATGCCACCACTCTTTGCTATCCAGCCGGCGCCTTTGACGCAACAACCGTAAAACTGGTTCAAGAAGCAGGCTACAATGCCGCAGTCACTACAAAATTTGGCATTGCTGATAAAAACTCCAGTATTTTAGAACTTCCGCGCGTTAGAGTGGAGGATGGAGGCGTCATTACACTCCAGCACAAAATCGAAACCGCTTTTTAAACCTAAAAGTCCTCATATATTTTAACGGCTCATGCCCTAAGCCGTTAGATTTGATTGAATAAACCTTACTAAAAAACCACTAATTTAAGAAGTGGTTAGAACTACAAGTTAATGTTTAACTGAAAAATGTTTTAATAATTGATTGACTGAGTATGAGTTTTTTGGTAAAGTTATCTTACCAAACAAAATCATAGGGGGGAGTATTATGATTTTCGGTGATCAATGGATTTGTAGATGCGGTGCACATAATCTCTTTCTACGCACAGAGTGCAGAGAATGCCATTCAGCTAAAGAAGATTCGGAAATTGGCCAAGAAACAGCTCGTCAAGTTATTGATAGAGTCTACCACACACCACACCAAAACATCATTCAACAAATTAGGGAATAACAATTCCTCAGAACAACGAATATTATCCTTTCTAATCAGCCTCGAGGCCAACGCTTCGCGGCTTTTTGTTATTTATAAACCACTCTTTTAAAAAGTAGTCTACATGAGTACAATTAATCTTTTAATATTATTTGAGCTGCTTGATATTGTTTTTGAATAAGTTTTTTTGCGTCTGGACTAATTTTTCCCCAGCTTCTGGCTAATTTCTCACGAATAAATTTTTTTGCCTTTTTTTTATCTTCTATTTTATACGTTACATAGGCAAGATAAAATATCGACGGCAAATCATCAAAATGTGCCATAGCATCCGCGTCAACTAAACATCTTGCTTCAATAGTTTTTTTCTTCCTATTTTTAGAGCCTCGATGACAATAAATTATACTTTTAATAATTTCAATCTTTTTTTGTGGATAATCTAATTTTGATAATATTTTTTGGGCTTCTATACTACTATAATGCTCGTGTTCTTCAACATATTTTTTATCAAGTAAACATGAGTAATCATGAAACAAAGCCGAAAGCACTGTCACTTCAACATCAGCCTTTCTTTTTTGGGCTAATATTTTTGCATATTTTGTTACCCTTAAAATATGCCCAAAACCTTCTAATCCAAAGAAATTTGATTTCTTCTTGGCATCTTTTTCTATTATTTTTCTGACCTCATTAACTGTATTCATAATCTAATAATAAAACATACTCTCCCAAAAACAAATTATCTCGCAGACATATAATAAGAAAAATCCCGAGCAAATTGTATTTGCCCGGGCGGTAATCATAGATGCTGTTGATATGGTTATGACTCCTTTGTCTCTTCCCATTGGCCCTTGCCGTCCATGAACGCCCCTTTATGGAGGCGTGTCCAAACGCAGTAGGAAATACCTCTGGAAATCATAATCTTACGCATCTCTTCTGAGATTTTCCTATTGCGCTCATCGATGTTTTCAAGCCGTTTCGGGAACTCAAGGGCATCGATAATCACCTCAATGGATTCACTGTGGCGGTCAAATGAGCCATACTGTTCAAATGAAACCACAACCTTATTCGGCATAAGCCCTCCACCAGGATCCTCGCAGGCAAGCCGTTCTGCTACAATAGTTGGTAATAACGATCTCATGCGGACAATCGTATCTGAGTCAACGACTGCTTTATTATACCTTACTCTCACTTCAGGCATTTCCTTGCCTCCTTTTCAGATTTTCATAACAAATTATACCAGAAGATCTTCTGCATGTCAAGGAAAACCATATACTTTTAACGGCTCAACGCTTGAGCCGTTAGATTTTTGGATAAGAAAAACCCGCCTTGAAATAATCGCTGGCGGGGTTTATTATTCTCTTCAGCCCAGAAAGGACTTGCAAGAAAGTTTATGTGTTTATTTCTTGCCAAATTCGTCGGTATTCTGGAACCAACTTTGGCGTTTCCTTACAATCAGGGCATGCCCAGTGGAATAGAATAGCCTGATCTTCTTTGGGTAACCCATTTGGAATAGGTTGACCTTCTGTCTTAATGAAAGACTCCACACAACACTCAGGATAGCCGAAGAAATCACCTTCTTCACGAATCATATCAGGCGTATAAAGAAGTGTTCTACCGTTAAAACATCTTGAATACTGCCTGACTACCTCAAGACAACGACTAAACACATCATGTGTAACTCTTGTCTTTTCGTGTCCTTCAACAGGTTGTCGACTAACACGGCCGAAAACAAGACCCGAATCATTAGTAAGAGACCTTGTCTGTTCATTCGTCAAACCCCACTCTATCCTACTCAATGGCTTGATACCCTCAACAGTTAGTTGGACTAAATAGTTTTTCTCCAACTCAAGCCTATCTACGACTATCTCTGGCTCTTTTCTCTTGGGACCAAACATTTCAGGAGGTGCTCCTGACGGCCTTCTTCCTTCGCCTTTTCCTTCTGTTTGAGAAAATCTTACATTCATAGGGGCTGTTGCGCCACAATAAGGACAAATTGCATACCCCATAGACATAGGACAGCCTGGTGTTGGAAATGTTTCAAGAATCGCGTGTTTACAAGCAGAATTTCTTGCACTCACAACTTGTTCTGATGTCCAACCAAAAGACATGTTCTCTCACCTCCAGAACCATATCTTTTCGACAACTTGATAAGGTTCTTTTTGATATAAAAAGTATATCATATTTTATTAAGAAAGTCAATAAATACTTTAACGGCTCACACCCTGAGCCGTTAGATTTTAGATAAGAAGAACCGCTGGTAAATTACCAGCGGCTAGCAAGGGAATCAAATTGATTAAGAAGTTCTTCTTGCATCAAGTGTAGTCAAGATACCTTCCCAGACAACACAACCTACCAAGAAGCCTAAGAGAAATGTAGCCCCGGGAGACACGGGGGTTCCGAAAACCTCAGACATTCCTTCCTTAACTGGAGGGAGGAGTAATAGGATCCATCCAAACCCATAGGATCCAATCACTATCATAAACATCAAAATACATACCACAGCGAAACCTATCACTGCTCCTATTGGATCTACTTTAGCTTCCATCTTATTGAATCCTCCTGTTGTTGAAGATCATTTCATAACCTGAAACTGCAAACATTATACCATAAACACCCCTATTTGTCAAGGTGTCTTTAACGCCTCAGGTCCTGAGGCGTTAGATTTTAAGCATATTGAATTTTTGGATTATTTCAGGTATAATATAGAAAATGTTAAACAAAATCAAAACAATTTATACTGACAATAGCTTGCTGGTGATTGATAAACCAGCTGGTATTTTAGTTCATCCCACACAAGCAGGAGAAAAAGATACTTTAGTTGATTTTTTAGTAACTCATGTTAAGGGAATTGAAAAACTTGATTGGCCAGATCCTGACCGGTTGGGGATTGCACATCGTTTAGATAAAGATACTTCTGGCTTAATGATACTTGCTAAAACTCCGGATATTTTAAAAAACTTGCAGGAACAATTTAAACAAAGAAAAGTTAAAAAAAATTATCTTGCTTTAGTGTTGGGAAAAATCATTCCCAAAGACGGAAAAATAGAAGCATCTATTACACGAAGCAGAACTGGTCCGCAAAGCATTCAAAATATTTCCTATTCATTTTCAAAACAAAAAATTAGAAAAGCAGTAACTTTATATGAAACAATCAATATCTATACTTATCAAAATGAGATGCTAACATTAATCAAAGCTTTGCCGCAAACAGGCCGCATGCATCAAATAAGAGTTCATCTTAAACATCATGGCTTTCCAATTATTGGTGACAAATTATATTGTAATAAACAAAGTAAAAAGATTTCAAAAGAATTAATAATAGATCGTCAATTCCTTCATGCAGAAAAAATAGAGTTTAAGCATCCTAAAAGTAATAAGCTTATGAGTTTCGATTCGATGTTACCAAAAGATCTTCAAAATATATTAGATAAATTAATTAAAATATGATATTTTTAAACCATGAATGGAAAACTTTTTATTATCTCTGGACAATCAGGCGTTGGCAAAAACACAATTTTAAAAGGTGTTTTAGAAAAACATCCGGAAATTCATCGGGCAGTCACTTTTACCACCCGTCAAATACGGCCTCAAGAAATACCCGGTGAAGATCATTTTTTTGTATATGAAGAAAAATTCCAAGATATGATTAAAAATGATGAATTTTTAGAATATGCTGAAGTCCACGGCGAAATGTACGGCACTCCCAAAGAACAAATTAATCTAGCTTTAGAGCAGAAAAAAGATGTCCTCATGGAAATTGATGTCCAGGGAGCGAAACAAATCAAAGAAAAAATGCCAGAGGCAAAACTAATATTTATTAAATTTGAGCCAGGAAATCTGGAACAAATAATTAGAAAAAGAATAATTAATGATCCAAATAGAGGTAAGACAAAAGAAGAAGAAATCAAACGCCGGCTTGAATCTGCTAAAAAAGAAACCCGATATGAAAAATATTATGACTTCTACGTTACTAATCCTGAAGGAAATCCCGAAAAAGCCATTGAAGAAGTTTCTAAAATAATTAAAGAAAATTAATTTGACAAAAGAACTCAAAAGACTTTTAATTTAATAGACTAAAAAATAAGGGGGGGGTGTATACTTTGACGGTCGAAAAAACCAACCTTCGCACCAGAGATCTGATCTACTTGGTCTATGACAGAGGTCTGCAAGTTACCAAAACAAAACCAGATGATGTGGTGATTGATTTGAAAAATGGTACGTGGACTTTTGGAAAAGAACCTCATGTAGAAAGAAGAGGACCGTTCAAAATTGGGACTGATTCACGATTTATGACCTGGAATCATAAATGGGGACCGATTGGCGTCTACAACCAAAAAGACTTCCGCCATATTGAGAGTATGGTTTTCCGAATTATTGATCATACAAGCCAAGACAGCATGCACGCTGTCGAAGTTGATTAATTAATTATAATCCTGCCCCGCCTTTTGACGGGGTTTTTCTAATAAACTAGAATTAATTATAAAAAAGGAGCCTTGTCATTATAACAAAAGCTCCGTAAGTTCTTGTGTACTGATGGCATCAACCATTACATGTCGTTTGATGCAGCCATACTCATTTGTGCTGATTGAATGGAACTAAGTGCATATTTAGCCAAAGTGCCAAAGAAAATATAGGCCTTTTCAGTTTCTTCATCGGATACTTCCGGACTGCTAGTTTGTAATTCCTTGATTACCTTCAGAATAGATTGAAAGTATGGAATTAAGTCAGAATGATAATTAGTACTGATACCCAAAGTTTTTTCATTACCTTGGATAGCTTCCAAAACAAATACGAAGTCAGATATCTTCTGCTCGAACGAAATACCAATCTCACTTTGCAAGTTCTTGAAAAAATCAGCAGCCAAGATAAGATCATCCAGACACTCTTCAACCCTCTTAAGGAAAAGGGCATCTTCTTCTGTAATTCTTCCATCCCCCCGATAATGACTGATGACAATTTGTACATCCGAACCCATAAAACCAAAAGTATATCCTTGCATAGACTCCATTTTCTTCACCATCTTTCTGATGTATTTGTTAATGGCCAAAAGACAAATCCTTTATAGCATAGATGATATAAAAATACAATCAATACTATAATATTAAAAGACCCGCAAACGCGAGGTCTTTTTTTATTGCAATTACTCCTTAATTTGATATAATTTTCTTATAATAAAATTAAGCTTATATGGATTAAAAATGTCTAGTGTAAAATCAAACACAACATTACCTGAATTTCAAAACTTTATTAAACAAGTTTATAGTTTGCCTAACGACAGATATTTTAGTGCTACAGATATGCTGACAAATATTGAAAGATTTATAATGCGTGGGCTCAAAGGCATCAGAAAAAAAGATAATGAGAAAACAAGAGATAATCTCCTTATTGCCATCAGTTGGTTTATATCTTTAATGAATCAACTACATATTAATATTGAAGAAGTTGTCTGGCAACGTTTTCCATATGTCTGCTCATACTGCGGCAAAAAACCTTGCGCATGTAAAATAAAAAAAATAAAAAAAAGACAAAATATATATATTAATAAAAAACTCCGTCCTAAAACTTTAAATGATTTCCAAAATATGTTCGAAAGAATTTATCCTTCAGAAAATCGTACTCTAGAAGACAGCGGGATACATCTTGCCGAAGAAATGGGTGAATTATCTGAATCAATACTATTATATAGAGGAAGCCATAACGACAAAACCTTTCATGAAGTCTCACTAGAATCAGCTGATTTATTTTCCTGTTTTATGGGAGTATTTAATTCATTAAACTATGATACTTCGAAAGAATTATCAAAAATGTTTACGAAAAACTGTCACGCCTGCAAAAAATCTCCTTGTCAATGTAATTTTAATAATATTATTAATTTTAAATTTTAAATTATATTTTAAAACATTTATGACAATGTTCTAATTAGAAGCTTTTTTTATTGCAATTACTCCTTAATCTGATATAATTTTCTTATGAATAAATCAAACTTTTACATCTGTATTATGGCCGGTGGATCTGGTACTCGTCTTTGGCCTGTTTCACGTTGTGATAAACCTAAACAATTTCATAATTTATGCACAAACAACTCTTTAATCCAAGAAACCTATAGCAGAATAAAAACTCTTGTGCCAAATGAGAATATCTATGTTTCTTTAGTTAAAAATATATTAAATACGGCTCAGGAACAACTCAAAGAAGTAAAAAAGAATAATTTTATTATTGAACCAGAAGGAAGAAATACTGCTCCAGCTATTGGTCTTGCAGCCGCAAAACTATTTAAAACTAATCCCAATGCGATTATTGCTGCTCTTCCTTCAGATCATACTATCTCGAAGCTACCAAAATTTATTCAAACTTTAACTAGGGCTAAAAATTTTATTGAAAAAAATCCTGATTATTTGGTTATTGTTGGAATTAAGCCTACTAATCCTGAAACTGGCTATGGCTATATAAAAATGGGTAAAAAATTCCCTAAGATTTCTTTGGTAGAAGTAGATAGATTCGTGGAAAAACCTGACCTTAAAACTGCTAAAAAATATCTAAAAACTGGTAAATACCTGTGGAATGGGGGATACTTTATTGCCAGATGTGATAGTCTCTTAGAAATGTATAAAACTTATGAACCAAAAATTTATAAGGGTTTAGAAAAAATTCTATCATCAATAGGAACAAAAGAAGAAACAGATACTATTATAAAAGAATATAAAAAACTTCCAGCAATCCCAATTGACATTGCTTTAGCAGAAAAAGTAAACAAAATTGCGGTTGTGCCGGCTGATTTAGGCTGGTCTGATATTGGCAGCTGGTCAGCCCTTTATGATCTTTTGTCAAATAATAAAAAAGGTAAAGTTATTTCACGCGGGCATCATTTAGGCTTTGATGATAAGAACTGTCTTGTCTATGCTCAAGATAAACTCTTGGCAACTGTCGGTCTTCAAGATATAATAATTGTTGATACACCAGATGTTACTTTAATCAGTCATAAAGACAAATCACAAGAAGTAAAAAAACTGATAGAAAAGCTTAAAAAAGAGGGGAAGACAAAATATCTATAAAAATTTCTAAATCTAAAGGAGTATTTTGCGACGCAATTTATGGATTATTCTTGGAATAATTATTATCATCACTTTTTTAGCTGGAATTGTTGACTGGCCAAATGGACCAGATATTTCTATTGGTAGTTTCAATAAAGTATTAAAAATCCATCAAGGCCTTGATCTCCAAGGAGGCGTCCATCTTACTTATGAACTCGATACCTCTAAGATAGAGGATGACGATAAATCCAAGGCGTCTGAATCTGTAATTTCAGTCATTGATCAAAGAATTAATGCTTTAGGGGTTACTGAACCAGTCATCCAATCTGCTAAAATTAGCGGCAGAGAATCTGTTATTGTCGAACTTCCCGGAATAACTGACGTTGATGAAGCAAAAGATTTAATTGGAAAGACTGCTCAATTAAAATTTTTAGAAGAAAACCTTGAGGCAACTGAAGAAGAAGATATGTGGAAAGAAACAGAACTTACTGGTAAACATCTTAAACGGGCGGAGGTTGAATTTGACCAAAATACTGGTGATCCCCAAGTAGGCATCCAATTTAACGCTGAAGGATCTGAAGTCTTTGAAGATGTTACTGCCCGCAACCTCCAGAAACCAGTGGCCATCCAATTAGATGATTTGATAATTTCTGCTCCGACTGTTCAAACAGTTATTAAAGATGGTAATGCTGTCATTACCGGCGAATTTACAATCGAGGAAGCAAAGAATTTAACAATTCAGCTTAATGCTGGCGCCTTACCAGTACCAATTGAACTTACAGAACAAAGAACAATTGGACCGACATTGGGAAGTGAGTCAGTTAAAAAATCTTTAACAGCTGGTTTAATTGGCATTTTCCTAGTTGCCTGTTTCATGATAATTTATTATCGATTGCCAGGATTATTAGCCACCATCGCCTTATTAATTTATGCTTTTATAGTTTTGGCATTATTTAAACTAATTCCTATAACATTGACGCTGGCTGGAATTGCCGGATTTATTCTTTCGATCGGCATGGCCGTTGATGCAAATATTTTAATATTTGAAAGAACCAAAGAAGAATTATTTTTAAAAAAACCTATTAGCAACGCCATAGATAATGGTTTTAAAAGAGCCTGGGCATCAATTAGAGATTCCAATGTCTCATCATTAATCACCTGTTTAATACTATATTATGGAACCACGGGAATTGTCAGAGGATTTGCTGTCACTTTAGGAATCGGAATTCTAATTTCAATGTTTACTGCCATTACTGTCAGCCGAACATTTTTAAAACTATTAGTCGGTACACGCTTTGAAAAGTATTTAATAATTAAATAAAATAGAATACGAAATACGAATCTATACAAAAATACGAAAAGTAGAATGATTACCCGAGGCAAAATCTATATTATTATGAACATTATTTCAAAACGAAAAATTTGGTACATTTTTTCTTCAATCCTTATTATTCCAGGAATTATTGGAATGATTTTATGGAAAATTCCCACAGGGATTGATTTTCAGGGCGGATCACTTATAGACGTCCAGTTTAAAGATAAATCTATAAATACCCAACAAGTAGAAGAGGCTTTAAAAAATGCAGAAATTACAAATCCTCATATTCAACCAGGCGAAAATGGTAGTTTTATTATTAGGACTGAAACTTTAGAAGATGACAAAATCAAAAATATTTCTGACAATTTATCACAAATAGGGGAGTACCAACAAAATCGTTTTGAGATAGTCGGACCAACTGTTTCAAACAGCTTAAAAACAAAAGCAATAATTGCTGTTATCGTCGCCTCATTGGCAATTATCATTTATATTGCAATTGCTTTTAGAAAAATTCCAAAACCAGCCAGCTCTTGGCGATTTGGCGTCTGTGCAGTCTTTGCCCTTATTCATGATTTATTATTTGTTTTGGGAGTATACGCATTTTTAGGCCATTTCCTAGGCTACGAAGTAAATTCAATTTTTATAACTGCCCTACTTACAATAATGGGATTTTCTGTTCATGATACAATAGTTGTTTTTGATCGAGTTAGAGAGAATCTTCGCCGATCCCCTTCTTTAGACTTTGAAACAAATGTTAACAACAGCGTTTTAGAGACTTTAAATAGATCCTTAAATACCACGTTCACTTTACTAATAGTATTATTCGCATTATATTTCTTAGGCGGACATACTTTACGTGAATTTATCCTGGCATTAATAGTTGGTGTTACAATTGGAACATATTCGTCAATTTTTATAGCATCACCGCTATTAGTTAGCTGGCAGTTATGGTCTAATAGACGTCTAAGGCAAAAACATTCATCCTAGGACCTTTTAGAGGCTTAATTAACAGGTTCAAACTGATTAGCTACAAAGATGATAAAACTAGCAATTTTACTATAATTTCGTCTATTTTTAGTATATAGCCATCAAAAAAGAGGCGAGTCTATTTAAATTTTTTCTATATATAATAGTATTTTTAACGGCTCAGGGCCTGAGGCGTTAAAAATATAACATATTATAGTAGTCCTGAGCTTACGCTAAGAAGGAGCAAGAACTCTGTTCGCCACTGCGACGAAGCGTCGCAGAATGTTTCTTTTACGACTCATATTGACCTTAAGGGTTAAATAAGAAAAGAAAGATCTCTTAAGAAGCCATTTAAAAATAGCTTGAAATTTAGATGAAATTTTGTAAATTTGCATTTCCCCCACTTCCAGCCGACATGGTCTTAGTAAAAACCTATGTCGTGACAATCAAAAAAAACTGCAAATTACAAAATTCGTTTTTACCTCTCCCCCACCAGGGTAAAAAAATCAAAAAATAGTCCAGATTAAAATGGCGCTTTATTAGATATTCTCCCCTGTAAATTTTAGAGCTTAACCTCTTCTCCTTCTTCAAGATTTTGAATATCTTTACTATCTTCTGCCTTTTCTCTTATATCTTCTTTTGGTTTCATTGAGGCTAGAATCATTTCTTTGTCTTTTTCAATATCATCACTTTCTTTAATTTCTTTGTTTTCAAACTTCTCGGATTTCTCATCTCTTTCGGCAATTCTTGGCGGCCCAATTTCCGGATGTTCTTTTTGAAAACCTTCATATTTTTCTTTCTTCTGTTCGATAGTCTCTTCATTTACCGGCTGATCCTCTGTTCCTTTACCAAAATACCAACGTCCCCCGCCTTCAGTTTGTATTTCTCGATAATAGGTATCCCCTATTTTCGGCGGAATTTTTGGAATGTATTTTTTTTGAGCTTTAGTTAAAATTTCATCGATCCTTGGTATTCCTGAAACTGAAGCTATTTTTTCTTCAACATACTCACGTCTCTTTGAATAATTTTGTCTTGAGTTTTGAATAATTTTTTCACAATTATTATTTCGTCTATTGTCTGGCTCTAAAGTAGTGGCTGAAAAAGCTGGCGATGTTACGCCGTCAATAGACATTTTTATATAAACATGATAATTATCTAAGTTAACCAAATCCACTTCCTCAAAAACCGGTGCAAATTCTTGCTTTAAGACTGCTGCATCCGGGGCACCGATTCTAAAACTAACCATAGTGCCAACATTTCCAAAAAGAGCATTAATTACCTCTTCAGGCACCTGGGCAATATATTGATTTGTCATTATTAAATTAAGACGATATTTTCGAGCCTCTGATAATATTGTTGCAAAAGATTCAGTGGCAAAATTTTGGAACTCATCTACATACAAATAAAAATCAAGACGTTTCTCCTCTTGTATTGAAGTTCTTCTCATGGCTGCAAGTTGAATTTTTGTAATCATCATGGCACCCAAAAGAGCTGATGAATCTTCACCAATTTCACCAATTGAAAGATCCAAAAACAATATTTTCCTATTATTCATTATCTCTTCAATATTAATTGTTGACTTTGGCTGACCAACAATATTACGAATAGTTGTTGACGACAAGAACTGACCAACTTTGTTTTGGATTGGCGCAATTGCCTCTGTCCTAAATTTTTGGTCATATTGTTCATATTCACTAACAAAGAAATCTTTAATGACTGGGTCTTGAATTTTATCAATTACTTTATTACGAAAATCTTGATCAACCAATATTTTTACAATTCCCAACATTGTGGCATCAGGATAATCCAATAGAGCTAAAATTGTATTTCTTAAAATGTATTCTAATCTTGGTCCCCAAGATTCACCAAATATTTTTTTAAATATTCCCACAACACCGGAAGCAACGATATTTTTTAAATCAGGATTTACATTTTCCAAAATATTAAAACCAATTGGATACAAGCGATCAGCTGGATTAAATAAAATTACATCTTTTACTCGATCCTCTGGGACATAATTTAATAAATGTTTAATTAAATCACCATGAGGGTCAACAACCGCCAAACCCTTACCCTCACGCATATCATCGATAATCATATTTTCTAGCATTGTTGATTTACCAGTGCCAGTTTTACCAATAGCATACATATGATAACGACGGTCAGAAGTTTTGATGCCAAACTTTTGGATCATATGCCGATAGTCTGTTTTTGAAAACAAAGTCAATTCTTCCTCAGGAACATTTGATTCAATTGGAAGATTCGAAGGCGGCTCACCCTTTTTAGAGCCTGACCATACAATACTGGGAGTCTCGACCGTAACATTAGGCAAATGAAAAATAGAAGCTAATTCTTCTGCATTTAAAATAAAACCTTCATCTAAAAAAGCACGCCATCGATAAAGTTGATAAAAATCTAAGTCAGTTCTTACAGATCCACTCTCAAAACCATTTAAATTTGATAAGTTGTATTGATTAAAAGCTGCAATTGTCGAAAGTAGTTTTGAGGTTGCAGTTTCCTCATTTAAGGCAAAAGCAATTATTCTAATTTTTGTTTCAAATCCCAATTTTGTTGTTTTTGTCTCAACGCCTTTCAGACCTTCTTCTTCGGGACCAGAAAGTTTTACTTCAACTTTTTCTTCTTTTTCTTTATTAGATGGCGGTGTTTCACCTGTTAGAATTGTTGAAAAAACACCTGAGATTAAATTGATAAAAGATGTAAAAAGATTGAAAAATACCCCACCTTTTTTATCCATTCCTGATTTTTTGCTTTTTACATGACCAACCCCTTTTGTTTGCCAAGCACCAGACGCCGGCTTGACAAGAATCTGTATCCAAATTTCTTCATTTTTATCAACTTCTGACAACACACCAGTAATGCCCGCTAAAGGATCTACTTCAAAATTTAGAAAAGTTTTAATAGGATAAACGTCTGAATTTGTAAGTTCTAGTTCTGTGCCAGCTAATTTAAGTTTGCCTGTTTCAATATTTTCTTTTTCTTCTATGACATAATCATCAACTTCAGAAATTTCTGCTGTCGGATATTGTGAATAAATTTGTCCTTCAAGAAAATCTTTTAAATGACATGGTACATAAGCATAAAACTGAATGTATTTTTCTCTTGATGCAATTTCAAAAGAAAAATAATCTTGAAAAGAGCTCTTTTTTTTAAATATTCCATGCAAAGCCGCAAACATCTGTTCGGCTGCCAACGGTGTCTTCTCATTATTTTTGGGAACAAGTATTCTCAAGGTCGTAAATTTAAGTTCTGAAAACCATTTCATTTTATTACGATTTATGATTGATTTACGAATCAATATAATAATAGTAATTAAAACTGCCGCAAGCAGTGCATACATTATCACCCTATAAATTAATACTTCAAAAAATTCCATAGATTAAAAAATTATTTTAATGATTTTTTTTGTTTTTTTTGACTATTTTCTCCTAAACGATTTTCAATGGCTGCCCATTCACATTCCCCTGATTTTGGAATAATGATGGTAATTTCATCTCCTGGTTGAGCACGAAAATAAGTAACTGAAGCTTGTAAGACATTATATTTCTTGCCATTTACATCAACTGCCCAATTACTATTATTTTTAACTAAAGCACCAACAATTCTTTTACGATTAACCGGACTAATCTGCTTAAAAATAAAAGTTCCGTCTTTAGCAACAGTTAATTTTAATTGATCACCTGCCACTAATTTTGATTTAGAAGCATAATTTTCAAGTACAGGATACTTTTTACCAGCCTGGTCAATCATTTCCTCACCATCAAAAATTCCTTCAATAATCTTTTCTGTCTGATTATCATCATTTTCAATATTCAAATTTTTTGCTTGTTCTTGATAAACCTGTTCAAAAAGAATTCTTTTGGCAGCAGCTACTTTTTCTTCGGCTTCATCTAAAATTGCTTTTAATTCTTTTAATTTTTTATCAGAAGGTTGCATTGCTTCACCTTTCCTAAAATTAAGGATTAAAATGATTGCATTCAATTATATCACACTATTAAAATATTTTCACTACTTAGATATTTCTTGTTGATTCATTTGCTCCTGCTGGAGGTTGATTTTCCATTGATTGAATTTCTGCCTGAATTTCCTTTTCTATTTCTGCCCGAGGCCTACAAGATTGCTGACGGAAATAATTTCTTACTTGCTCTCTTATCTGTTGATTTGAAGGAACTTCAGACTTTAACCCCTTCATGCTAAACGGTTTTGAAGGGGTGCCGTCAATTAAAAGTTTAGTATAAGTATTATATCTATCAAGGTTTGATAAATCTTCAATAGTTGCACCCGGAAATTCTTTGGCCATAAATTCAGCATCAGCGGCTCCAATTCGATAGACAATCTCTGTCCCAACATTACCGATCACAGCATCTCTAATTGTTTCAGTTAGCTGAGCAATATATTGATTTGTAACTGCTAAATTCAAATGGTATTTACGAGCTTCTGAAAGAATAGTCGCAAAAGAATCAGTTGTAAAGTTTTGAAATTCATCAACATAAAGATAAAAATCACGGCGTTGTTCTTCCGGAATATCTGCTCTCGAAAAGGCTGACATCTGAATTTTGGATACTATTATCATTCCTAAAAGATTTGAGTTTACTTCGCCAATTTTTCCTTTACTCAAATTAACAAGAATAATTTTTCCTTCATCCATGGCTTGACGAAAATCAAAAGAAGATTTTTTTTGACCAATTATATTTCTTATTAAATCATTAGTCATAAATCGGCCAAATTTAGAAATAAAATAATTATACATTTCTGATTTATGAAAGTCAGCTGTTTTTGCTAACTGTTTTGTCCAAAACGATCTAACTACAGGATCTTGAACATATGAGATTAATTTATTACGAAAATTATCATCTGTAAAAATTCGCGGGACATCAATAATTGTACCTCCATTTGGTTGGCTCATAACTGTTAAAGCAGCATTTCTAAACCAATGCTCCCATTGCGGTCCAACAATTCCCATTTGTGTTGGATCGAAAAGCTTATAAAAAATCTGGATTGCTTCCTGAATTAAAAAATCTTTTTGATCCGGGGTCTGAAATTCTAATAAATTTAATCCTACAGGCCATTCAGTATCTGACGGATCAAACAAAATTACATCTTTTATACGATTTTCTGGAACTTTTCCCAATAAATCCTCAATCGCATCACCCAAAGGATCAACAAAACAACATCCTTTTCCTTCTCTCATATCTTGCTCAAACATATTTGAAAACAAAGTTGTTTTTCCAACACCAGTTTTACCAATCATAAAGATATGTCGTCGACGATCTTCCTGTTTTAGATGGACCAAATTTTTTACTCCCCGATATATGCTTTCACCTAAGACAATTCCTTCTTTTGGTAAGTTTGTTGGTGGCGGCAACTCTTTTGCTTTTAGCCATTCAATATTTGGAGTTTTAACATAAATGCTCGGAAAGTGGAAAATTGATGCCAATTCTTCAGTATTTAATATCATGCCTTTCCCTGATAAACGTCGCAAAATATAATCTCGTATAGCCTTACCTGATTTCTTTTTTATTTTGAAACTATTCACCTCAGGAGCAGAAAATTGTCCAAATGAAGTTGTAATATTCTTAAGATTCATTTCAGCTTCTTGATTCGAAGGAGCCGTCACAATAATTCTTAAATTTGCCTCTAATCCCCTTTTAGAAACTTTTTCATTAATTGCTTTTAAGGTTTGTTCTTGAATTGGTGTAAGTTTTACCTGTCTTTCTTCTTGAGGAATTCTTTCAGATGGTTTTTGTGATACACCATGAAATAAACTTGAGAGAGCTTCGAATAAAAATGTAAATATCTTAAAATACCATTTTTCTGAAACTATTGATTTTCCTTCGAGGACTTTTTGGGCTTTTTGATTTGCAACTCTTTGCCACTCATCAGTTATTGGTTGAACTATTAATTGAATGGCAGCTCCACTTTCAGGACCTAGTTTTGATAATACATTTGTTAATGAATTTAAAGGATCTGAATCAAGATACTTATAAGTTCTTATTGGAAGAACAAATTTTTTTGCCAATTGTAGTTCACTGACAATCATGGCGCCCTTACGAGATTTGAAAATATTTGGTACCTTCTTTTTTTGAATTTGGGCTGTCGGCCAATAAGAATTAATTTGTTTTTCTAAAATACTTTCAATCTCTTGAGGACAAAAGACAAAAAATTCTAATCTTCCTTCATGGGCGATTATCTCTAGAGATATTTGATTTTGTAATTTATAAAACCTTTTTTCAAGACTTCCTTCATACAAATTTCCTAATGATGCAAAAAACTGTTCAGCCACAGCAATTGTTTCTTGAAAGTTTTTTGGTTGTTCTCCTTCTTTTTCTGGTGCTTCCTGGGGAATTATTACTTGAAAAAAAGATATATTTTTTACTCTTAAAAATTCGTACTTTAAACGATTCGCCTGATAAACCAAATAAATTATATATGAAACTATCAGAACAAAAAATATAAAACCAATTGTTACTAAAATATTAAAGAGGTCGCTGCCTACTTCCAAAAAATCCTCCTTTTTGTATTTTATTCTTGTCCGTTTGTATCCAAAGCTTCTTGTAAATCTGATGCTTCAGCTGTATTAAGTACTGTGTTTTTTCCGACATCACCTTCTTTTATAACTTTTACTGGCTCTTGTACTGTTATTGGTGTTTCTTCTATGGGCTTTGTTTCATGTGCGCTTGGTATATCAACTTCAACCTCAGGCAACTCCGGAAGTTCTTCTTGAGGTTTTTGACCTGCTGGAGGAGCCACTGTCGAAGGTTGTTCTGTTTGTGGTATCCCCTCTTGTTCAGGAACAGCTGGCTGGGGTTTTTCTTGTTCTCCTGGACTTTGTGGCCTATCCATTAAGCCTCCTTCTTGATACTATTATATATCTTTAACATCTTAAACAAAAGCTATATTTGTATTAGAGATCTCTTCTTAAATTATACAATAACCGATTATATAGATAAAGGTTGTGTAAAGTAGCAAATCGGGATCCAAGCATTTCCTTTTCTCTGATAAGATAAGAAATATAAGCGCGTAAATAACCATTTTTGCAGGCAGGGCATTTACACCCCTTCATAATTACTTCTTTGTCATCCAGGTATTTCTGTTTCCTTAGATCTAATTTATAAAAATCTTTCCAATTCTTAGTTGAAAAAACAGTTCCATGCCTGCCTAAACGGGTTGGGATAACACAATCAAACATATCAAAACCCTTGCCTGCAGCATAAATTATATCTTCCGGCTCCCCTACCCCCATTAAATAACGGGGTTTATCTTTTGGTAAAAGCGGTCCTAGCCAATCAATTACCTTATACATATTTGTTTTTCCCTCACCAACAGAGACGCCACCAACAGCAATTCCGTCAAAAGGTAATGATTTGATAAATTCAGCTGATTTTTCTCTCAAGTCCTTATAAATTGATCCTTGAATTATCCCGAATAATAATGGTTTATCTTTTCCTTTTAAATTTAAATTCTTCCAATAATCAATTGATTTCTTAGCCCATTTATGGGTTATTTCTAAAGATTTTTCTGCTCTTTCTCTTTTAGCCGGAAATTCTGTACATTCATCTAAAACCATAATAATATCTGAGCCTAAATCTCTTTGAATATCAATTACTTTTTCAGGTGTCAAATAATGTTTTGAACCATCAATATGAGAAGTAAACTTTATGCCACTATCGCCTACTCTAACTAAAGATTTTTTAGAATTTCCTTTACCAAGAGAAAATATTTGATAGCCGCCAGAGTCTGTTAAAATTGCCCTTTTCCAACCCATAAAATTATGAAGACCTCCAAGTTTTTTAATTTCTTTTGCACCTGGCTTTAAATATAAATGATAGGTATTGCTCAAAATTACTTCAAAACCTATTTCTTCTAATTCTTGAGGAGAAATACCTTTTACAGCTCCAAAAGTAGCACATGGCATAAAAACCGGTGTTTGAATTTTACTATGTTTAGTTGTTATTATTCCATTACGCGCAAGTGTTTTTTTAGATTGTTTTATAATTTTAAAAGACATGCAAACAAATTATACCTTATTATAGGTTAATAAAAAAAGAGGGCCGAGTGATTCTCGGCCCAATCCATGCTTTAAGATGCTTTTTCCAGTCCCTCCATTTTTCTCCAAGTCGTTTTTATCTTCTGACGATATCCATCAAGCTCTGAGAGTCTTCTCTCTAGCTGAATCCTTTCCTTGAACATCTCTATTACACTTGCTGTTTCGCTTGGAAACGGAGAAATTGCCCTTATTCTCTTCTTAAGATCTTCTGATTCCTCTATTATCTTGGCAATTTCAGCGTTTACATCATCCAATGCGGTCTCAAGCTCTTCCTGATTACAAAGCTTGATCTGTTTTTCCGTCAGTTGATCAAACGATTGGTTGGAGGGCTGGATTTCAGCAGCATTTAATGCCACTATAACCACCTCCTCTATTGGGCTGCATGGGTCGTCCGTTGGTCTCTTAGAATAACTGAATGAATGTATGATAAGATGGTATTAAATTATAGCACTAAATTTTTTTATTGTCAAGTACAGCAAAAACCCCGCTTAATTACGGGGTTTTTGCAAGTTTATCTGGGCCGATTTTTCGTTAATTAATTATTTTAATTCTACTTTAGCTCCGGCATCTACCAATTTTTTCTTGGCTTCTTCTGCCTGTTCTTTAGGAGCATCTTTTAAAATTTCTTTAGGCGGAGCATCCGCAATATCTTTAGCTTCTTTAAGACCTAATTCCTGATTAATCTCTCTTAATGCTTTAATGACAGCAATTTTTTGAGATCCAGAATCTGCCAAAACAACTGTAAAAGATGATTTTTCTTCAACTTCATCTTCTTTTCCACCTTGAGCTGGCGCTGATGAGACCGCTACAGGGGCTGCCGCAGAAACTCCAAATCGTTCTTCAAGCTCTTTAACTAATTCAGCTAATTCCAAAGTTGTCAAACCTTCAATTTCCTTAATTAAATCTTTAAATTTTCCCGAAGGTTCCTTTTTCTCTTCTTTTTCAACTTTTGGTTCTTCCTCTTTTTTTTCTTCTTGAGGTTTTTCCTCAACTTTTTCTTCTTGGTTTTCTTTTTTTTCTTCTGCCATATTAATTCCTTCCATTATTATTTATACTTTTTGATTTTTAAATTGATCTAAAATATATACTAATGATCTTAAATTTCCTTGTAGAGAATTTACTAAACGATAGATTGGTCTATTTAAGGTTCCTACTAATTGGGCAAAAAGTTCATCTCTTGAAGACAAAACCGCCAAACTTTGAACTTTTTCCACATCAGCGAAAGTCTCATCAACAATTCCACCAATAATTTTTAAATTTCCATTTTCTTTACTAAATTCATATGTAAGTTTTGCCGGCATTACTTCGTCTTTACCACTTACTATGGCAACTGGCTGATCAAGTAATGCATCATCAACTTTCAAACCAGCTTTCTTTAAGGCTATTTTAAATAATGAATTCTTTATTACCCGTAAACTGATGCCATTTTCTTTTAATTTTTTCTTTAAATCTTGAATATCATTAACTTTTAGACCTGTAAAGTTTACTAGAATAGTACTTTTACAATTCTTTAACTGATCTATCATATCTTCTACCAATTGTTCTTTTTGTGGACGTGTTAATAGCATATCTTCCTTTAAAAAAATCTCGCATTAGCGAGACAATATAAGTAATCGGCAAACGGTGAACCGTTAAACTCATACTTGATTGCCTCGATAGGTCTTATATTCTTCTACAGTTTACCCTGAGCATAGTCGAAGGGCCTATTTTCTTCAGCTTTTTAAGTTTATACTATTTTATTTACTATGTCAAGCCCCGATGTTACGTCGGGGCGCAGATCATGTAGATTTCGCTCATGAAAGTAGAGGATATAATCCCTGCCTTGCCGGCCCGCTTCGCCGAATCGAGGCGAGCAGGCAGGACTTTTTCTGGAAGAAATTCTAGCATGGTCAAGTAAAATTATCTTAAGGACACTTAGTCCCAACACAATAATTCATTCCCCAAGTACAGCGGGTATAATTATAATTACAGTTGCCCACAATACATGCTTGATTCATAGTGGCTAAATCCTGATTTGAAGGTTTTTCTAATCTTGTAAATATAGCATACCCTATTGGATCGTCTAAATAAGAATAATACATATATTCACCCGTATTACTTGTCTCACAGATCCCTACTCCATCAGACATACTACCTGTTTCACAGTACCCTTTTTCGCCCCCAACACATACTCCAGCTGAATTTGCTCTTGGGTCAACTGGTGGAGGATTACCTAAATAGTCTGCATTAATAAAACCATTTGCAATAGATACTGTATATCCGCTAGCACCCTCTAAATTAAAATGACCACTTCCGCCATCTAGATACCCTGTATCAGGTATCTTGTAGGTTCCGTTTTTAAAAAAATATTGTTCTGCCGCAGTCTGAATTGTTTTTAGCTCTGCTTTTCTCTTTGCATCTCTTGCTCTTTCTCTTGCTCCATTGAGACTAACAATAATAATTGAGGCTAAAATGCCAATAATAGCAATAACTACTAATAGTTCAATTAAAGTAAATCCCTTATTTTTAAACATAATCCCTCCATTTTCATAATAATTCAAATATTATCTTATATCAATACTTTAATTCCTGGTCCCATTGTAGCACAAATTGTTACATTTGTAATTTTATCTTTTGGTAAAACTGAAATTAAAGTATTAAAATTTTCTAATA
>SDBT01004457.1_pt1 | contig 23766 bp, 19 predicted proteins | sample 2277101 | NCBI WGS metagenome assembly SDBT01 (sample SAMN10404973, study PRJNA504765) | marine sediment metagenome | isolation source: marine sediment core GS10_PC15, 103 cmbsf | place: Arctic Ocean: Southern Knipovich Ridge | collected 2010 | reverse complement strand
GCAAAGCATTTCTGAGCATCCTAAGAAATCAAAGATTTCTGGGAACTCAGAAACCGAAGGTTTCCAAGTCACTCAGAAATCTTCGATTTCTGATGAGTTTAAAAATCAGAGTGGCGGATACCCTTACATTTACTTCAAATGTTGCGAAGCAACTTTGAAGGGTTAGAAATCTTTGATTTCTAAGATGTTGGGGGGGGAGCCCTCGATTTTTTTCATTTTAATTTTCGGTAAATATTTATTAAATCCTTGGTGATTCTTTTACTTGAATATTTTTCTTTTACCCTTTTCTTTCCATTTTTACCATATTTTATACGGAGCTTTTTATTTTTTAGAAGTTTTATTAATGCGTTTGATAAAGAGCTGACTGATCTGGGTTTTGTTAAAAGACCTGTTTTTTTATGTTTTATGATTTCAGGAAGAGCTCCACTTGTTGTACCTATTATCGGTTTTCCAGATGCCATAGCTTCTAATGCAACAATGCCAAATGCCTCATTAATAGAGGGTATTATTACAATATCCGACAAACTATAGAGCGCAGGCATAAGTTTCTGTTTAAGGTCTTTTTTTGGGATGATGATGTTCTTTTCTACACCCAATTTTTTTGATAGGTTTATCAATAATTTTTTTGTATCTTTGCTTTTCTTTGAAAAGCTTTCATGTTCTAAGGCGGTTATAACTCCATAAAAGTCCAGGCCTTTATTTTTGGTTAAGGCTAATGCTTTAATAAATTCTTTTATTCCTTTTCTCTCTTCAAATTGCCCTTTTGAATTTAATAACCTGGTAGGCATAATAACTATTGGCTTTCTTTTCTTAAGGTTAAGTATTTGTTTCAATCTTTTTTTATGTTCTTTTGGAATTAGATTTTTATTGAATCTTTTTGTATCTATACAGTTTGGCAAAAGCTTAATTTTCTTCTTCTTTTGTTTACCAACTAAAATTCCTTTGCTTATAAACTTACTTATAGAGATTATATTATCCCAATCATATTTATTTATTAATCCTATTTCCTTCTTATTTGTTATGGGTATATGGATATGCAATACCACCGGTATTTTGTTTTTTAATGCGCTATTATATAACGCTTCTGTGTGGCGGGGGGCATGCGGTCTTTGAAAATTGTTTATATGTAATATATTGATTTTATTTCTTTTTATGTAGCTACTGATATATTCAATTCTTTTTTTCTGACTTGTTTTTGTTGTTCTTGAAAGATAAATAGTTCTTGCAACATTAATACCATCTATCATTTCATGATTAGGGGTTCCTTTGTGTGGACCACATAGAATAAATACATTATGATTATATTTTTTTAGTTCTATCGCTAATGTTTGCATCAGGGTTTGTATACCTCCATAATTAGGCAGGTAATACCAGTATACTAAACATATATTCATAAAATTCTCACCTTTTTATTTAATAATATACTATCATAGAGAATCAACATCATCAATGTCATAAATTAATAATCACCTTTCTCTCTCTCATCTTTCTTAATCTTTTATGTCTGTAGTATAAATTAGCACTATCATACGCTTCAAAGGAACCAATATCAAACCAAGGAGTGTCAAAGACAAAGCCATAAATTGGCCTTTTTTTTGCCAGCCATTGGAGCAAGTAACCGAATGCATCCTTGTTATTCCCCTCTTTTAAATACTCAGGAATAAGCTTTATGTCCTCCTTGGACAAGATACAGCATGCAGTATTTACCAAACTTGTTTTTGGTTTTTGTGGTTTTTCTTCAAAGTTAATTATTCTGCTGTTTTTATCAATCTGTGCAATTCCATATCGTCCTTTCACTTTTGATTTATCTTTTATATCATATAATGCAATAACACTTTTCTTTTTTTCTTTGTAATAATTAATAAACTTCCTTAAAGAAAATTCAAATAGGTTATCACCACCAATGACGAGGATATCGTCATGTATGTCTAACTTATCAATAAGGTAATTTAAGGCTCCAATAGAACCTAATTTTTCCTCTTCAGAAAATGTTTTTTCAATAACTAATTGCGTTTTTTTCCTAAACTGGTACTTACTAAACCATTCCCTGAAATTAAACTCGAAATAAGCATTTACTGATATTATTACCTCTCCTATCCTTTTTGTTAATTCAATATTCTCGATAGGGTATTCTATTATGGGCTTTCCTGCAACCGGCAATAATTGCTTGGGCAGATTCTTTGTGATAGGCCAAAGTCTTTTTGCATACCCCCCTGCTAAGATGATTGCTTTCATATTCATATTAGTTAAATAAGTAGCCTTTTTATATCTTTCTAATTATTATAGAATAAAGAATTAATGATTATCTTAGTTTTTTCAAAGCCAGATTATGTGCCTGAATGTAATATTTAACCATCTCTTTCCAGTCTGCTAAATCAGCTATATGCTTTGCCTCTAATTTTCTCTTTATCCTCTCCTCCTTGCTTAGCTCGGAAAAATTATACATAAAGTTTGTAAGGTCATTCATTGCTTTTTTTTCAGAGACATTCTCTCTTTTTAAAACGTAGATTCCCTTACAGCCCTTGTATTTCTTTAAAATATACTTTCCAAAACCGCTTAAATCAGTGGTTAGAGAAGAAACACCTAAGGCTCCGGTTTCCAATGGTGTATATCCCCATGGCTCATAATAAGAGGGGAACATACCCAAGTGGCAGCCCATTATAGAATCATAATAGTTTAGATCAATGAGGCCGTCTGCACCTGTTAAATAAATGGGATAGTAAATTACTTTTACCTTGTCATGTGAGGAATTGTTTAGGCCTGCTCTCTTAAGGGCCTTTATTATAGTATCATTTTTATCCAGCAGATTATGTGTAACTACTAAAGGTTTACCTTTTTTCTTGAACTCGAACATTTTCTTTTTCATCTGATAATGAAAAGCACCGCCAAATAATTCATTGGTTGTAGGAAGTTTTTGGCTAATAATAGAATCAACAATATTCATTTTTAACTCCCTTAAAGAGCTGTCCATAAAATTCTCTATGCCCTCGTAATTTATCTTATTCTGTAATAGATTAACATTTATTCCTTGTACCTTGGAGGGTATCCACAATAAAGCAATTATTGTTTTGTCTTTTTTCTCTTTTATCAGTTTCTTGTTTAATTTACCTAAGGAATTAATCAGTATATCTACTCCTTTGTTTCTAAATTCATACCTTCCTGCTATAAAATATATAAGAGAATTCTTCACATCAAACCTATAATAAGGAAAAAAGAATACTCTCACAAACTCGAGTATTTGTCTTTTAAACTTATTATGCTTAATTGCTCTATCTTCCATGGTAGGAAATTTGCTAAGGTCAAGGCCGTTAGGCAGTACCATATCTGGCTTTTTTCCGATAAGGTATCTTGCTTCTAATGCAGTTATATCAGAGACAGTTGTAAAAACATGTGCATTCATAGCAGTTGCTTTTTCTAATAAGTATTTAGCCTGGATTTTATGCTTATAGGCTTCTTTTTTTGGATCAATCTTTTTTATTACATCATAAAGGTTTACCCCTGAACCTGTAAGTTTTCTGCCAAGAGAGGTTGCATGAGTTGTAAAAACAGTTGCAATCTTTACCTTATTCTTTTTTAGATACAATAATCCTGCTCCACTTATATATTCATGGAATTGCGCTACAATCCTGCCTTTTAATCCTTTTCTCAATCCTTCCAGTAATTTTCCAGCAGTTGTTGCCCACACAACAAATTGATTATATTTCTCATTTGAATCATAAGAATCAATTTTAAAATTGTTCCAAAGCCGTTTTTTAATCTCATTTACTTTTTTCATATATAGGGAAAAATCAATTAGAACGGTGTTTACCTTTATACCATCTATTGTCCATTTACCGAAATGGCAGGTTATATTCTCTTTTTTTAGATCATTAAATATTTTTGTGAATTGCTTGGGGATTGGTTTTCCTTCAAACTTGATAGCAGCCTCTTCCGGGTAATAAGGGCCTATCAAAAAATAATTTTCTTTATAGATATCATAAATTCTAGCAGCTTTTGATTTGATTACAGTATATATCCCGCCTACTTGATGGCACACTTCCCAGCTTACCTCAAACAGGTAATCTGCTTTTTGTACTGCCTCTTTTTTCATATAAGTATTGTTGGTGACGAAGATTTATAAATCTTTGTTTTTTTGGCAGGGTAAACTCAAAGTTAGCTTAATGCAGCATTGTATAAAATGGAGGTTGGTGCGAAATAGGCTTTGACCGTCGATAAAAGTTTTAGGTCGGACATTATATGTTTTAATATTACACCGACCTAAAACTTTTAAAGTCTTTGTTTGTGTTTAAAAACTTGTTTTTAAACGCCAGGAAATTTTTAATTTCCGCTGCATTGTTTATCAAATAAACAATGCAAAGACGAGATGGAGCTTTTGCGACCGAAGGGAGCAAAAGTGGAATAGGGCAAAGCCGTTAGTTTCGCACCAACCTCCATAAAATCAAAAATTATATAAATAACAGTAATCCATCTTTTTTTGTAGGGGTGATTATATGCCTAAGGTATTGGTTATATTTGGAAGCGAATCTGACGAACCAACTTATAATGAAATAATGAAGGGGTTGAAAAAAGAAGGTATTGATGCAGAGCTAAGGATAAGTTCTGCCCATAGGACTCCTGAGGAGCTAAATTCTATAATAACAGGAGATTATAGCTTGATTATTGCTGGCGCTGGGTTAAGTGCTGCTTTGCCAGGTGTAATTGCTTCTAAGACAATAAAGCCGATAATTGGAGTGCCTTGTCATGGAAGCTATCAAGGCTTGGATGCTCTACTTTCAATAATGCAGATGCCCCCTGGGATTCCTGTTTTAAGCGTTGGAGTTAACCAAGTTAAGGTAGCTGTTAGGGATGCTGTTAAGTTACTAAAACATTACGTTTCTGTTAATTTAATAAGCGAAATTCCAAATGATGCAGTGAAGAAAGCAGAAGAACTGCTTAGGGAATTTGATATTATACCCACGAAATCAGAATCTGTTGAAGATGATTGTGTAAATATAGAGTTCTCTTCTTTGGATGAACAGATTCCTGAAAAAGAGGCTCACCTTGTTATCTATTGTCCTGTACTTCTTAAGGACGATGATAAGGCAGAAGCTGCTTTGAATATTTTAAAGCACAGCAATCACGGCTTATGGGTGGGGCTGAATAATGGAAAGAATGCTGCTCTGGCTGCTATTGAGATTCTTAATACAAATGATAAATACACTGTGAAGTTGAACCAGTACAGAGAGAAATTAAAAGAAAAGGTTAAGAAAAGTAATGAAGAAGTAAAAAGCATGTAAAATGACAACAGATGAAGATATAAAAAAGCAGATAAAATTTACCTTAAAGGGGGCTGAATTTCCTAGCCTAGGTAAGAAGTATAAAGGAAAAGTCAGGGATGTTTATGTTGTTGAGGATAAGATATTTTTAATAAGCACTGACAGACAATCAGCATTTGACAGGAATCTCACAAACATTCCATTTAAAGGGCAGGTTTTAACACAAACAAGTGCATTTTGGTTTGAAAAGACAAAGGATATAATACAGAATCATGTTGTAGATGTTCCTGACCCTAATGTTGTTGTTTGCAAGAAATTAAAGGTTTTTCCTGTTGAGGTTGTCGTTAGGGGTTATATAACTGGTGTGACAAGTACTTCTGCATGGACTGCTTATGAGCAAGGAGAGAGGAATTTCTGCGGCAATATACTTCCTGAAGGATTGAAGAAGAACCAGAAGTTCGAGACTCCAATAATCACACCAACAACAAAATCAGAAGAGCATGATGAGAAAATCTCTGGTGAAGAGATTGTTAAAAAAGGTTTAATGACTCGGGAGCAGTGGGATTTTGTTTCTGATAAGGCTTTAAAATTATTTGAAAGGGGGCAGGAGATTGCTGCTTCGCATGGGATCATATTAGTTGATACTAAGTATGAATTTGGATATGATTCTGAGGGAAATATATTCCTTATAGATGAGATACATACCCCTGATTCTTCTAGGTTCTGGATTAAGGAAAGCTATGAGGGGAGATTTGATAAAGGTGAAGAGCCTGAGAATATTGATAAGGAATTCTTAAGATTGTGGTTTAAGGAACATTGTGATCCTTACAAGGATAAGAAATTGCCAGATGCCCCTGAAGAGCTGGTTGTTGAGCTAAGTAAAAGGTATATCCAGCTTTATGAGATGATAACTGGGGAGAAGTTTGAGGTTTCTGTTGGGGATGTTTCTTCACGTATTGAAAAGAATCTGAAAAATGCAGGCTACCTATAAACAAACAGCAATAAAAGCAGCGAAGGAAGCTGGCAAGATACATTTAAAGTATTTTGGAAATATTAAAAAGATTATGTATAAGGATAAAACCAATGCTGTTACAAATGCAGATTTGGAATCTGAAAAAAGAATTATTGGGATAATAAAAAAGAGGTTTCCAGAGCATAGTATATTATCAGAAGAGTCTGGAGCTACTAATAGAAAATCTGATTATAGATGGTTGATTGACCCACTAGATGGGACACACAACTATATGCACAATATTCCTTTGTTTGGTGTTTCTATTGCTTTAGAATTCAAAAAAAAGCTTATTCTAGGAGTTATATATCTTCCTTGTTTTGATGATTTATATGTTGCAGAGAAAGGAAAAGGTGCTTTTTTGAATGGCAAAAGAATAAAGGTTTCTAATCTAAAAGATTTGAGGAAATCAATGGTATTTCTTGATGGTGGCTTCCATAGACAAGCGGGGAAGAGACTGAAATTAATTAATAAGTTGGCTAAAAAGGTACATAAAATAAGGGTTTTTGGTGTGGCTGTTATTGATTTCTTGTATTTGGCAGAGGGAAAAATAGAAGCTTCTATCTTATTTCCAACACATCCTTGGGATATTGCTGCAGGCATTCTATTAGTCAAAGAAGCAGGCGGGAAGGTAACTGATTTTAATCGTAAAGAAGCAGACCAGTATAGCAATTGTTTTGTTGCTTCTAATGGCAGGGTTCATGATAAGATACTAAGTGTTATTAAATAATGAACATTCTTCTTAATCAATAATGGAAAAGTTTATAAATAATGAACATTTATCTTTCTTGAGGTGAGCAATAATGGAAATAAACAAAATCCTGACTAAAACAAACATTGAGATTCTTAAATTGCTTGAAACTGAAACCTCTCATATAAGGGAGATTGCTAATAAATTAGACATATCTCCTGCCAAAGTCCATGGTGCAATCCAGCTGTTCAAAAAGCACAACATTGTAAATGAGATTAAGGATAAGAATAAGAAGGTAATAAAGCTGAACAGGGGCAATAAGCTATTGAAGAATATTGAGAATTTGATTGAAACAGAGGATGTTAGGGAAAGTAAAGAAGAAATTATTCCATTATTTGACAATATTTCTTCTCTTGATTTCAGGTATTATGGAAGAAATGAGAAGGTAAAGGAAAAATTAAGGCCTTATCTTTCTGAGGAAGGTGCTGTTAGGTATATGGCTAAGGTCGAATCTGCTTTGACTCGTACTTTAGCTAAGAAAGGTGTTTGTGATAAAGCAATAGCTGATGAAGTCGATAGAGCTTGTAAACAGGTTAGTGCTCAGGAGGTTTATTTAGAGGAAGACAGGATAAAGCATAATATAAGGGCTTTGGCTAACTCTATACGTAAAAGGGTTTCTGACAAAGCAAAGCCTTATGTCCATTTTACTACAACATCGCATGATATTATATGCACAGCAGATGCAGCTAGGCTTAAGGATTTTTCAAACGATGTTTTGGTTCCAGTTCTTATCAATCTTGAGAGGACGCTTATTTATCTTGCTTCAAGAGAAAAAGATACATTACAAATAGGAAGGACGCATGGACAGCATGCAGAGCCCATTACATTTGGCTTTGCAATTGCACAGTATGTTTCCAGGATTGGTACTAGGATAAAGGCTATACAGAAAGCTGGAAATAATCTAAGAGGGAAGATAGCAGGAGCTGTTGGGGCTTATAATGCTTCACATCTCTTTTTTAATGATCCTGAAGGTTTTGAAAAAGATGTTTTGTCAGAGCTAAAGCTAAAGCCATCCCCTATTTCTACTCAAGTTGTAGAAGCAGAGTATATGACTGATTTTATACATGCTGTTACTTCTTGTTTTGGTGTTTTAGCGAATCTGGCAGATGACATGCGGCATTTACAACGTTCTGAAATAGCAGAGGTTGCAGAAGCATTTGGCAAAAAACAAGTTGGTAGTTCTACAATGCCGCATAAAAGGAATCCAATAAATTTTGAGAATGTAAAATCCATGTGGAAGGAATTCATGCCTAGGATGAATACATTGTATATGGACCAAATCTGTGAGCATCAAAGAGATTTAACTAATAGTGCTTCGTCAAGGTTTGTTCCTGAATTATTAGCCGGGCTTTACGTTTCTATAAGCCGTATGAATAGGGTAATGTCTAAGTTAGTTGTTGACAAGAACAATTTGAAGAAGAATTTTGACATGAACAAAGAGATGATAACAGCAGAGCCTGCTTATATTTTATTGGCTGCACATAACCATCCTGATGCGCATGAATATGTTAGGGAATTAACATTACAGAGTCAGGCTACTGGAAAGCCATTTAGTGAGTTATTGTTTAAGGACGCTAAGTTAAAACCTTATCTGGAGAAGTTTGATAAAAAGCAGATTGATATTTTAAAGAATCCTGAAAAATATATTGGCATAGCCTCTAAGAAGGTAGAGAATATCTGTGGGTTTTGGAAGAAAGAACTAAGAATACAATAAGTCAGGCGAAAACCAACCACTAACGGTTGGTTTTCTGGACCCTTCCTTTTCCACTATATTATAAAAATCAGCCTAATGTGGAAAAGGAAGATTTTATAAACAAACAATAATTTTTATTTATTATGGACACCGACTATCAAAAAAGGGAAGCTAAAGCTGTTGATGCTATAAAGAAGGCTATACCTTCTAAGCTAAAGCAGGATATGAGCGCTCTTTCTGAGGGGATGTTTGCTGAGCTTTATGAGAATAATGAGGTTTTTCCTAATCATTTTATGGCTTGCGCTATTGATGGTGTTGGGACTAAATTAATATTGGCAGAGGCTATGGGGGAGTATGATACTGTAGGAATTGATTTGGTTGCGATGTCAGCAAATGATTTAGCTACTTTGGGCAAGGTTTCATCTTTCTTGTTTATTGATTATTTTGCAGTTCAATCTGAATTTGAGGAGAAAGGACTAACAGGAGATGTGATGAAAGGTATTGTGAAAGGGTTAGAGATGTGTGAGGTAGGAGATATTTTAAGAAGCTCTATACACATTAATATGGGGAAGGGGGAGACAGCATCTGTGGATGAGTTAATAACAGGTTTAAAGCCAGGAATGGGCTTTGATATAGCTGGCGGCTTAATTGGTTTTGTTAAAAAAGAAGATATTAATACAAATGTTAAAATTGGAGATAAGATCATTGCATTAAAAAGCTCTGGAGCGCATTCAAATGGTTATACTGATTTAAGGTTAAGGTTATTGAAAGGTGATTTTGAAACAAGGCCAGAGTTTAAGAAAAACTACAAAGGTAGGTTTAAGCTGGATGATAAGTTTGATGGCTCAACTATTGGAAAAGTTTTATTAGAGCCGACAAGAATCTATTGTAAAAGCATAGCTGCAATTGCTGATAAAATGAAGGTTTTAGGGATTAATAACACAGGATATGGGCTGAAGAATTTTAACAGAATAAAAGGGTTTCAGTTTTTGATTGATAATCCGATTAAGCCGCAACCAATATTCGAATTGATGCAGAAAGAGTCTGGATTTAGTGATGAGCAGATGTATAAGAAATTCAACATGGGTATGGGTTTCTTTTTGATTGTAGATAAGAATGATGCTGATAAAGCTCTTTCTATTGCAGAGAAGTTTAAGGAAGAGGCCAAGATAGTCGGTGAAGTGAAGGAAGGTTCTGGAACTGTTTTAGTTAGGGATGGTAAGAAGGTTGTTTTTGAAGGGTATTAAAATAAGGCAATGTCCTTTCGGTTGGGTTTCTGTATCGGTTTTTAATTCTAAATTAGCTACTCTAAAATATATATTAAAGTATAATATGTTGGTACTAATATAAGTATTAATATTCACACCTACTAGTCGGTGATTATAAAAGTTTATATAACGAGCCAAGGGAAGCATACCTTAATGGCCACTAAAGTGAAGAGAAGAGCTGAAAAGATAGATAGAGACATTCTTAAGAGCCTAAGCAGTTCTGAAAGGCCGGTTTCTACCAGGGATTTAGCCCTTAAGATAAAGAGAGCATGGCATTCTGTTCAAACTCACTGTTTAATGCTGCAGTTAAAAGGCAAGGTAGATGGCTATAAAATAAGCAATATCAATGTCTGGGAGTTGAAGAAATGAATTTATTGGACAATAAAACAGGGAAATTATATAATAAAAGACACGACTTAACAATCGTTTTCTTTATTATGGCTGTGTTTTTTGTCTTGGCATATTTTTTAGATGGCGGAATAACCGGTTTTGTCGTATATCAACAAACAGAAAATACAAAACAATGGGATTTTACCAATCCTATAGAATATAGTTATGATGATTCATTAATTGAGCTAAGTAATGGAGCAAGGTTAGTTCCAGAAATAGAGATAATAACAATTGAGGATTATAGTTATGAAGATTCTTATGTAATAGAAGCATTATATAATTTGGAAGATAAAACATCACAAATAAGTTCTATTGGTTCTGGACATATTAATACTGATAAAGATAAGATGTTAAATGTTATATTTGACCATGAATTGAATAATGGTGATATAATATCATTGTATATTAGAGAAAGTAATGAGAATGATATCTATTTATGTAGTTATAATACAAGTTGTAATAGTCCTGGGTATGGTTTAATTAGTTATAATGGAGATGAAGGTTGGTATAATATCAGTATTTCTGGATTAAGCAGTCCAGTAGATAGGTTTAATATTGACCCTGATCATATTAAAATTGATTATATTTATGCCAATAAAATTATCAATAACAGTCATAATATTGAAAATATAACTTATCCAGATTCAGCAACAATTGATACAGAAGATTTTAGTGCTGAAAATTTTGGAGGTTGGGGGTTATTAAGCACAGATGAGTCTTTAAATGGACAGACTATTAACTATTATTATTCAACTGACTCTGCAGAAAGTTGGAATTTGATTAGTGATTTTAATTTAAGTTCTGTTAGTAGTTCTACAATACGATTAAGAGCAGAGTTAATTTCTGATGGAATAGATACACCTGTATTGAATTCTCTCACATTAAATTATTTAACAAGTGTTGCTTGTGAAGAGCATTGGGAATGTGGGAATTGGGGTCCTGAAGAATGCCCTGAGAATGAGACACTGACAAGAATCTGTACTGATTTAAATGAATGTGAAAGTGAAGATAACAAACCAGAAACAATAAGAAATTGTCAATATTGTATAGAAAACTGGACTTTATATTACAATGAGTGCATTGCTAATGACAGTAAAATTAAATACTACACAGATAGGAATAATTGCGGAACAACAAGTAACCTTGCAGAAGATAATGGTAGCTATGTTGAGTGTGATTATTGTACACCTAGTTGGAGTTGTTTGTCTTATGGGGGTTGCCAATCGGATAATAAAAAATATTGTGATGAAGTTATAGATACAAATAATTGTTATAATATAACCGGCTTGGTAGCAGATGATTACAGTGGAGATTATTCTGAGTTTATTATTTTATGCTCTTATGATAACAATCCTCCAACAATATCAAATATTTTAGTTATGCCAAATAAAGGTGCTGCTGGAATAATTGTCAATATTAGTTTGAGCGTAGATGATGAAAGTAATATAAGTTCTGCAGAAGCCATTATACTAAATTCAAATGAGATTACAATAAAAAAATTGTTATTGGAAAAGAACAATAATCTTTATATTGGAGTCTGGGATACAACTAATACAACAAAAGGAACATATCTAATCGGAATAAATGTTTCAGACATAAATAAGAATAATGCTTACTATAAACAAAGAGCTATTATAGCTCTGGATTCTTCTGCCAAAGGTTCTTTTACGAATAATTCTGTTTCATTAATAAAAAATCAGACTATTGTAATAAATGCAACAGAAACTACAGATGCAATAATTGAGATAACCAGTAAAAATGATTTAAATGTATCAATTTCAACAGTACAGTATTCTGAAAATTTAAAGAATACAACTCCTTCTAAAGAACCACTAGGAAAATATTTAGATATAATAGTTGATGATGGAGTAAACAATAATATAACAAAAGTGAAGATAGTGATATACTATAATGACTCCGATGTTAATAACGCAGATATAGATGAAAATACATTGAAGATATACTATTATAATGAAACAAGTGAAGATTGGCAGATTCTGAGTTCTGGTGTGAATACAACTGCTAATTATGTATGGGCTGAATTATCGCATTTTAGTACCTATGGTGTGTTTGGTGAACAAAAATCAACTCCATCATCAGGGTCTGGCAGGGGGGGTGGAGGTGGTGGTAGTAGAAGTGGTAGTGGCACTGTACAGACAACATCTACAGAAAAAGACGAAGTCAAAGAAAAAGAAATTGTAAAAGAACCGGAAACTGTTGAAGAAAAAAAGCCTTGTAGTTATTCTCTAACCATAGATTTGCCTGATAAAATCTCTTTTGTTGAGAGCGATACTGTCAAAGGAATTATAAAAAATAATGGAAATTGTGATATTGATGAAGTTGATTTGTCTTTAGATAAAAATCTAATTGATTTAATGTTTATTGAAAATCAGGTAATTGATGAAATAGGTGTTAATGAAACTAAAGAGATTTACCTTAAAAGAAAAAAAACAATAAGTGAAAAAATGGGGTTATCGGGTTTTGCGGTAATGCTTGTTGAGAAATCAAGCAAGAGTTATGGTGGTGAATTGATTAGTAGAGGTGTAACTAATGATGCCGTCGTAGTTCAAAAGAATGTACCGGTTGATGTTGAGGTTCTTTTACCTATTGAAGAAATGGTGTTGAATCCTTTTTTGTTTTTGATTTCTATTATAATGGGAATAATTTTTATAATATTCAGGAAAAAAATAATGAATAGGTAAATCTTGAAAAAATAATGCCCCCAACGACACGAAAAAAAGCAAGGCTTTTTTCCTACCGTTGGTGGCTTACTTCGTAATGCCCCCAACGGGATTCGAACCCATGTCCCGGCCTGTTTTCGCAGTGAAATTAAATCAGCTTGCTGATTTATGGCTTTTCACAGCTCGAAAAGGCCGGATGATTGACCGGACTACACCATGGGGGCGGAATTAAATTGGCGAAGCCAATTTATGGCTTCACCTATGGGCCCGCAGGGATTTGAACCCCGGACCTCCGGCTGGCTTAGAAAATTCTTGGATTTTTGAGATTGCATCCAAAAATTTCATATAAGACTTACGCGTTAAGAAGCTTTTGCTTCTAAACACGGCGCTCTAAACCAGACTGAGCTATGGGCCCATCTAATAACCCAGAGAATGTAATTTGTTTATAAACTTTATCGTTCCGTTAAGGAACGGTAAAGGGTTAGAAATTTTAATTTCTAAGAGATTTTTGTTTTAGAAAATAAAAATGCGGTGGCTGGGACTTGAACCCAGGTAAGAGCGTTGGCAACGCCCTATCATTTATGGCGACTACTGCTTCTCTATTGAACACAGCAAGTCGGAGCCACTAGATCACCACCGCAGTGGAATTAAATTGGCGAAACCAATTTATGGCTTCACCCAAATGGGCCCAGCCAGGCTTTCAAAGCGAAGCTGCGGCATTAAATGCGTCGACATTAAAGCTAAAAGCTTTATGGCTTTTTTCACATTTATGGCTTTTCACTTTCACTCTATCGAACTGGCGATCTACACCTTGTAAGGGTGTTGTCATAACCACTAGACCATGGGCCCTTTACATAGCGAAATCTAATCATAATATAAAAAGCTTTTTATATTTAAGGATTTACTATTAGAAAATAATGGAGCAAGAGCAGATATTAACTAATAATACAGCTAATGAACCTCATGAAAAGATATTTAATATGCTGTTCAAGGAGGACGAAGTTACATGGCAGTCTGTTATCCAGGAGCTTATAAAAACAGAAGAGATGGATCCATGGGATGTTAATATATCCTTACTGACAAAGAAGTATATTGAGACAATAAAAAAGCTGAAAGAGCTTGATTTTAGGGTTTCAGGCAAGATGCTGCTTGCAGCTGCATTATTATTAAAGATAAAATCTAATAAATTAGTTGGAGAAGATATTGAATACCTTGACAGGTTAATATCAAGTGAGGATGAAGAAGAATTAACATTTGAAGAAGAGCTTGGGCCAAGGCCACAGGAAGAGATACCAAAAAACCTTATACCAAGAACTCCTCAACCAAGAAAAAGAAAGGTTTCTATCCATGATTTGATGGGTGCTTTGGAGAGAGCATTAGAGGTAAAAAGAAGAAGGGTTCTTAAGAGTATCCCTCCAATGGATGTTGAGATTCCTGAAAAGAAAAGAGATATCTCAGATGTAATAAAGGAGATTTACGGTAAAATAAAGGAATTTTTCTGGAGCAATAAGAAAAGCAGGCTAACATTCTCCAAGTTAGTGCCTTCTGATTCAAAAGAGGATAAGATAGCTACATTTGTTCCATTGCTTCATTTAACTACGCAACGAAAAGTAGACCTATTCCAGCAAAAACATTTTGGGGAGATTGATGTTGTTTTAAAGAAGACTGACGAAGAGATTAGTAAGGATCTTGAGTTAAAGTCTTAACACGAAACCTTACGAAAATCTAAAAATTCTAAAGGATTTTTTATAAATCGAAGATTTTCTAAGGTTTATAAATTACGAAGTAATTTACTAAACCTCGGGCTCTGCATGTCTCAAGCTTTGCTTGAGGGGTTCGGAAATTCTTTCCGAAGCAGGTATTGGGTACAATACTAGGAAAATGTGAAACATTTTCTGTTGGTGTATAAAGTATAAAAACGAAGTTTTTAACTTCACCACACTAGAGAAAATTTCACAAATTCCATAAATCATGAAATTTTCTTGTGTCTTAGAAAACAAAAGGTTTTCCAAAAGCTTTTTAAAGCCCAAATAATTCTATGTATCATGGTGGTTTTATGGCAAAGAAGATTAGTTTATTAGCCGGAACATCGAATTTAGAGCTAGCTAAAGAAATATCCTCTTATCTAAAGGTACCTATAACACCTATTGAGGTTAAGAATTTCAGTGATGGAGAGATATATGTGCATATAGAGAAGAGCGTTAGGGGCAGTATTGTGTTTATAGTTCAGCCAACTTCCCCTCCAGTGAATGATAAATTGATGGAGCTTTTGCTTATAGTTGATGCCTGTAAAAGAGCTTCTGCAAAGGAGATAAATGTAGTAATACCTTATTATGGCTATTCAAGGCAGGATAGAAAAAATACCCCTAGAGAACCAATATCTGCAAAATTGGTTGCGAATTTAATAGAAACAGCAGGTGTTGACAGAGTTGTAACATTTGATTTGCATGTTGATCAGATTCAGGGATTCTTTAATATCCCTGTCGATAACCTAGAGGCTATACCTTTAATTGCATCTTATCTATTAGAGAAGAAAATAAAGGATACTGTGGTAGTTGCGCCAGATGTTGGAGGGGCAAGAAGGGCTAGAAAACTTGCCAAAATACTTGACACAAATATAGCAATAATAGACAAAAGAAGGCCCGAGCATGGTGTTGCAGAAATCATGAATGTCATAGGAGATGTAAAAGGTAAGAATGCAATAATAATTGATGATATAATTGACTCAGCAGGAACTATAACAAATGCTGCAAAGGCTTTAAAGGACAAAGGAGCAAAAGATATCTATATATGTGCAACACACGCTTTATTCTCAGGACCTGCTGTTGAAAGATTGAGTGATGATCCAATAAAAGAGGTCATAGTTACAAATACAATAGATATTCCTAAGGAAAAGAGGTTTGATAAATTAAAGATAATCTCATTAGCAAGGTTATTGGCAGATGCTATAACAAAGATACATGAAGGGACACCGATGGGCTTGTTATTCGACGATCTATACAAAAAATTAGAGACTAAGAAAAAATGAAAGAAGAAGAACAGAAGTTGCAGGAAAAATATATTGAAATGAAAACTATAGAGGAACAGATGAAGCAGGTACAACAACAAGCAGCCACCCTGGAGCAGCAATTGGTTGAATTGATGGGTGTTAAGCAAGGCCTGGATGATTTCAAAAAAGCAAACAAGGGAGATGAAATATTAACTCCAATAAGCCCGGGAATATTTGCAAAAGCAGAGTTAAAAGATAACAAGGAATTCTTGGTTAATGTGGGAGCAAATACTATTGTAAAGAAGGATATAGAATCAACAAAGAAACTAATGGACAAACAGATAGAAGAAATAAGAGAGCTGCATTCAAAGGTTATGGTTCAGATGCAGAGATTAGCCCTAAATGCTTCCAGTGTTGAGAATGAGTTAAAAGAGTTAGCTTCAAAAGTACAGTAAAAATGTTCAAGTTCTTAAAAGAAAAATTAAAGGCAGGCATTAAAAAGCTTTCTGGAAAGATTGAGAAAGAGGGTGTTACAGAGGAAACTGAAAAGCCAATTGAAGAAATAGAATCAAAGGAAGAACAGAAAATCGAAGATTTTCCTACTTCAAAATCAAAAGATTTTGAAGAACAACTAAAAGAAACGCCTGTTGAAGAAAAAGCAGAGAAAAAAGGATTTTTTTCTAAAGTAAAGGAGAAATTTGCTAAGAAAGAGGAAATTGAAGAAAAAGAAGAGAAGATAATTGAAGAAGAAAAAGAGATAATTGAGGAAGAGGAGAAACTTGAAAAAGAAAAGCCAAAAGAAGCGCCTATTGAAAAAGAGGTTCAGAAAGCTGTTAAAGAGGAGGAAGAGAAACAGCTTGAAAAAGAAAGAATAGAAAAGGAAAAAGAACTTGAGAAAGTAGAGAAAGAGGAGCCTGAAGAAACGAAGGAAAAGAAGAAGGGTTTCTTTCAAAGAATAAAGCAGACTATACAGACTAAAAAGATAGATAAAAAACAATTTGAGCAGATATTCTGGGACCTTGAGATGATTTTACTGGAGAATAATGTTGCTGTAGAGGTTATTGAGAAAATAAAGGATGATTTGGCAAAAGAGATTGTAGATAAGCCTCTACGAAGGGGAAAGATAGAATCAAAAGTCAGAGATACCTTAAAGAGCTCTGTGGAGGATCTGTTAGATGTTGATTCTTTTGATATTTTTGAGAAAATAAAAGAGAAAAAACCATATGTAATATGTTTTGTTGGTATTAATGGTTCTGGAAAGACTACAACTATTGCTAAAATGGCAAGATTACTTATGGATAATAAGCTTTCAGTTGTTTTGGCTGCTGCTGATACATTCAGGGCAGCTGCAATAGACCAGTTACAGTTTCATGGGGATAAGTTGAGTATCAAGGTTATAAAGCATGATTATGGCTCAGATCCAGCTGCAGTTGCTTTTGATGCAATAAAACATGCTAAATCAAAGAGTATTGATGTAGTGCTTATTGATACAGCTGGAAGGATGCATACTAATATTAATCTCGCCGATGAAATGAAGAAGATTGTTAGGGTAGCAAAGCCAGATTTAAAGATATTTGTTGGTGAAAGCATAACTGGAAATGATTGTGTTGAGCAGGCAAAGAAGTTTAATGAGGCAATTGAAATAGATGCAATCATATTAGCAAAAGCAGATGTTGATGAGAAGGGAGGAGCTGCTATTTCTGTTAGTTATGTTACTGGGAAGCCAATTGTTTATATTGGAACTGGACAGGAGTATAATGATTTGAAGGAGTTTGAGCCTTCTGTTGTTGTTGAGAGTTTGGGGTTGGCTTAATAGAACTCAACTTCGTTCTCAAAATAAATCCCCTTATGCAGCTTGACAGGCCTCCAGTTATCTATAACCAAATTAGCATCCAGCCATTCTGCTAATTCTTCTGGGTTGCCAATAGTGGCAGATAATCCTATTAATTGCATATTCTTCAAAAGTTTTCTTAAGATTGTAATCAAAATTTCTACTGTTGGTCCCCTGCTTACATCATTCATCAGATGAATTTCATCGACGATAACTGTAGCAACAGAGCTAAGCCATGGTGTGTGGTGCCTTATCAAGGAATCGAATTTTTCTGCTGTGCAGATAATTAAATCGTAATCAGCTAAGTAAGGGTCTGCTGAATCTAGGTCTCCTATGGAGAGGGCTATTCTTACAAAGTTCTCATATCTTGCTTTGAAATCCTTGAATTTCTCAGATGCTAACGCCTTTAACGGAACTATATAGATGCATTTACCTTTTCCTTCAAGAATGTTTTTTATTCCTGCTAATTCTGCTATTAAGGTTTTTCCAGAAGCAGTTGGAGTACATACAAGTAGATTCTTACCTTTTAATAACCCTTTTTGTATTGCTTTTTCCTGTGCTGGGCGTAATTCTTTTATTTCTTTGCCTAAAACAGTGTATAGTTTTTGTGGTATTTCTTTTTTTATTGAGTCTAGTTTCATTAGGGATTGAAGAATTAGGAGATAATATAAAGATTTCTAAAAAGTTTAGGTTAAGAATTATTAATTGAATCAATCCACTTGATAAATTCATTAAGAAAGTGTTCTCTCCTATCTCTTATTTCGGGGCTTAGCAATTCAATAAGTTCTTTTTTCATAGATAATAGATCTGTGTCACCCCATCTTTTAATGATATTATCAATTCCAATAAAAGAAGTTTTTCCATCCCAATTTTCTGGAAAGGTTTTGAAACCGTAAGGTTTTAGTTTTAGGTTCCAAGTTAAGTCTACATCTATAAAAGAACCTTCTTTCTTCTTAATCTGAACAAAATTGTGGCCGTGCTCCCAACTACCTTCTTGAAGAATAGATTTAAGATTTTCTGGATATTTTATAGATTGTTCTTCCCATCTAAAAGTGCAGACTACTGGCCTATATTCAATGCCTAACTCATCAAAACATGCCTGAAGAACTAAATGTTTACCAGTGCAAGTACCGACTTTTTTTGTGCTTAGAACTTCTTCGATAGTTCTTCCTTTACCCCATGATATTTCTGATACTAATTTAACTACTTCAATTGATTGTTTTTCTTTATTTAATCCTAGAATTCCATTTGATTTAAGATAATTTTTTATTTCTTTATTATCATTAAATGCCATTCTTATGTCTTCTTATTCAGTGAATGATAAGAGATTGCCCAGTCATCTCTTTTGGTTTTTTTATTCCAAGAATTTCCAATATAGTGGGGGTTACGTCCTTTATTGCTCCTCCGCTTCTTAGTTTGCAGTTTTTATATTTAGGATCATCATCAACTATAATAAAAGGCACATTATTTGCTGTGTGGTGAGTCTGGGGCTTACCCTGTTTTGTGAGCATTACTTCAGCATTTCCATGATCAGCAGAAACAACTACTAGTCCATTTTTTTTTCTTACTGCATCAACCACTAAACCAACTCCTTTATCGCATTCTTCTAGGCCTGTTATAACTGCTTTCATACTTCCAGTATGGCCTATTATATCTGGATTATTGAAGTTCATAAAGATAAGATTATATTTATCTGAATTGATTGCTTTAACAACAGCTTTTGCAATATCCATTGTATGCATTTTTGGTTTTAGGTCGTATGTAGGTATTTTATCAGAAGATATTAATAACCTATCCTCACCAGGAAATGGTTTTTCCCTCATACCTGAGAATATTGTTGTTACATAAATCCATTTTTCTGTTTCTGTAACTCTAAATTGTTTAAGTCCTGCTTTACTAATCAGCTCTCCAAAGGTATTTTTAGGGAAAACCCTTTCAAATGCGTGTGGAGCAGGAACGCCTTTGTAGTATTCAAATGTACAAACATAATGAATGTCGCGTTTTTTACCTCTGTTGAATTTATGGAAGTTTGGTTCAATAAAGGCTTGTGTTATCTCAATTGCCCTGTCAGTTCTGAAATTTACCCATATTAAAGCGTCTTTGTCTTTTATTTTACCGATAGGATTATTGCTTTTGTCAACTATAACTGTTGGCTTGATAAATTCGTCACTTTCTATGAATTCTTGTCTTTTCTTTTTTGCTGAATATCCTCTTTTATAAGAATCTTCAATTGCTTCTTTTGCGGTTTTTGTATAAAATTCAGCTTTACCAAAAACCATTGCTTTATAGCCTCTTTCTACTCTTTTCCATCTATGGTCCCTATCCATAATCCAGTATCTTCCTATAACAGTACCTATTCTGCCAAGATTGAATTTTTTCATAACTTTCTGTAATCTTTTTAAATATATTTTGGCATCATATTGCTCTGTATCTCTACCATCTGTAAAAAAATGTATAACAACATCCTTGACTTTATTCTTAGCTGCCATTTCTATTAAAGCGTGCATAGCTATGTCATAATTGTGCACCCCTTTATCAGACATTAATCCAGCTAGATGTAATGTTGAGTTATTCTTTTTAACATAGTTCATTGCATCCAGATATGCTTTGTTTTTAAATATCTCTCCAGAAGTTACCGCATGTGCTACAATGCCTTGAGGAAGATGTACATTTCTTCCTGCGCCTATTATGAAATGGCCTATCTCGCTGCTTCCTTGGTGGCCTTTCCATAGGCCTATTGCTTCACCACCTGCACCTATTTCAGTATGAGGATAGTTTTTCCATAAAGAATCTACATTTGGTGTTTTTGCACGAGATATAGCATTTCCATTTCCATGTGGGGCTAATCCCCATCCATCCATTATTATATAAACAACTGGTTTTTTCATCTTACCTGAAGTTTTTTCCAGGATACTTCGCTTTACTTCCAAGCTCTTCCTCTATTCTTAACAACTGGTTGTATTTTGCGTTTCTGTCAGACCTTGCTGGTGCTCCTGTTTTTATCTGGCCAGCATTAACTCCTACTACTAAATCTGCTATAAAGCTGTCTTCTGTTTCTCCGCTTCTGTGGGATACAACAGCTGTCCATTTATTTTTATATGCCATTTTTATTGCTTCTAATGTTTCTGTTACTGTTCCTATTTGGTTAACTTTAATCAAAACAGAGTTTGCAGCCTTTAACTCAATACCTTTCTGAATTCTTTTTGTGTTTGTGACCAATAGATCATCACCCACAATTTGAATCTTGTTGCCTAATTTTTTTGTCATTTCCTGCCATGACTCCCAATCATCTTCTGCCAGGCCATCTTCGATGCTTACAATTGGATAGGTTTTGATTAAATCAGCATAGAAGTCAACCATCTCACCACCATTCATTTTTTTATCTCCAACAGTATAAGTTCCATCTTTGAAGAACTCAGATGATGCAGGATCTAAAGTAAATACAATCTCTTTTTCATAGCCTGCCTGTTTTACAGCTTGCGTCATTAAATCTAAACGTTCATTAACTGTTTTTATTTCTGGCGGAGCAAATCCACCTTCATCTCCTATTAATGTTGCTCCTGCCCCTAATTTCTTTTTTAGGAGCTTTTTAAGGGCATGATATGTTTCAGAAACCATTCTGATGCCTTCTTTGAAGTTATTAGCTCCAACTGGCATTATCATATGTTCCTGTATAGAGTTTTCCTGGCCTGCATGTTTTCCTCCATTGATAACATTGCACATTGGAACAGGCAGTATGTTTGGTTTAATTCCAAATAGCTCCCCTATATATTGATATAAAGATTGATTATTCTCAGCAGCCCCTGCTTTGCAGCAAGCCATTGAAACAGCTAAGATGGAGTTTGCTCCTAATTTGTCCTTGTTTCCTGTTCCGTCCAATTCTAACATATCTTTGTCGAGCTCTTTTTGCTCTGTGCACTCTAAACCAACAACTCTTTCAGAAATAAAATCATTAACATTTGTAACAGCTTTAGAAACTCCTTTTCCGAGATATCTTGATTTATCACCATCTCTTAACTCTAAAGCTTCATGAATGCCTGCAGAAGCTCCAGATGGCACCATGGCTCTGGATAGGCCTTTATTAGTTATAACATCACACTCGATAGTAGGATTGCCTCTTGAATCAAGAACTTCTCTTGCTTTTATTGATTTGATTTTGCTCATAGTATCACCTTTTATCCGTTGGATTTCGAAGAAATCCAACTTGATGCTTTTGGTCCCAGCTTTTTAATTTTTATGAATATAAAAATTCAAAAGATAAGTAGGCTTGCCTCTTGAATCAAGAACCTCTCTTGCTTTAATTTTGCTCATAGTATCACCGTTTTCTTAATTAAGAAATAATGAAATTACTAATATAAATAAGTTGTGATTTTAAGTCTTCAAAAAATTTTAGAATTAGAAGATTGCACTAATGGGCTTTTCTTTTCTATATTCTCGATTCATATTATAAAAGATTATTTCTTCAAATCTTCAAAGGCTTTGTCAATCATCTCTTTACTCCAGCCATCTTTCAATAGTTCCTGCCTGATTCTGTTTTCTTTATAGCCTTTCCTCATTGCGGTTATTATATATGTTCTTAACTCTAATAGTTCATCTCTTTCCCGATATTTCTTTAGATTTCTTTTGATACTTAAATCTTCTATATTCAAGATAGCTGAAAATGATTATGATTAATAGGATTGTTATGGCGATGGTTATTCCTAGGAGATTTTGATCGTCTTTGCTAACTTCAGCCTTATGATCTATTTTAGGAACCTCAACATTACGCTCTGCTAGATAGCTTATATCAATTTCTAAAACTAAGCTATCATCTTTATCATAAATATTAATTTGTTTTCCGTCCTTGAAATAAGGGATAACTAATAATTGGGTAGCTTCATCTAAAATAATATGCCCTGATTCTTCCTCTGTAGGGAAATAAATCTGATTTCCCTCTTCATCAAACCATTCAGCTAGAGGTTCTGCAAATATCTCTAAAGGAAAATTAAAATAAGTTGTATATAATATTTTATTATCAAAAGAAATAGCTTCTAGTCTATAATCATCTTCTAAATGTATTTTTCTATGTTCTGGAAAACCCATTGTTACAATTAGATTTTCTTTAGTTATTGTTCCTTTATCATATTTTAATGTTATTTGATATACTCTTTCTCTTTCTAAAGCATAGACTATGTTAGTAAATAAAAAGACTAATAATAAAATTAAAATAATTCTTTTAATTTTCATTGACATTCACCATTAATACATTTTTGTCCATCAGTACAACCATCAATACACAATGTTGTACAATGTTCTCCAACTTGTCCTGTCCAATCTTTAATTTGTCTACAGATTAATCTTTCATTTACTGGACCAAATGAATATGGATCATTATAATGAGATCTCATTATTGAATTAAAATTTGGTCTGAAGATATTATATGGAACATAAGAGCATGATTCATAACAATTAATTTCTATATTATAGTTTTCATCATCTTGAGTACAATCAACTATTCCATCTTGGCCACAATCATTGCCTGTTAAATCATTCCACTGAGAATTTACATTACAAGATTCAGTTTTTGTTGATATAAAACACCCTTCTTTACATCCATCTCCAGAGTCACAACTAATACCATCTCCACAATCAGGATCAATAGGTGTACATCCAATCATACATCTATCTCCTCCATTACAAGAAGTCTCATAACAATATTGTTCATCACCATCTTTACATCCAAATAAACATCCATCATATGATTCACAAGTTACTAATCCACAATCTAAATCAGGAGAATCACAACCAACCATATAACCATCTCTTCTTTCACATGATTTACCATCTCCACAATCAGGATCAATAGGCGAACATCCAATCATACAGCTATCTCCTCCATTACAAGAAGCCCCGTAATAAC
>SDBT01004456.1_pt1 | contig 23768 bp, 15 predicted proteins | sample 2277101 | NCBI WGS metagenome assembly SDBT01 (sample SAMN10404973, study PRJNA504765) | marine sediment metagenome | isolation source: marine sediment core GS10_PC15, 103 cmbsf | place: Arctic Ocean: Southern Knipovich Ridge | collected 2010 | reverse complement strand
ATGGGAAGAATATCAGGAACATAAGCAGGGAATGGAGGATCAGCGATAAGCCGAACGTTGTCAAAGTTCATTTCGTTGGTGCCGAGTTTGGCGATCAAGCGAATTTCCAGTGGCAGGCCTAACTTTGCGGGCGTGGCGCCGGAGTTATACGTTACGGTCGAAGTTTCCCACACGCCAGGAGTATCAAGAGCGTGCGAATCGTTGTCCTGTGCTAATGGGGCGCCAGTTCCGGCCCGGAGCTGAACCCTGTACGCGACGTCCTCTTCATAATACCCATCATTAACCACATCGACCATCAGCGTGTATGTCGTGTTAGCTGCAAGTAGATTATTGGCAAGGGTCTGTGATAACGTGCCAGTACTGTCTGAGCCGACCACATAACCACACATGCGGCCATCTGTCGGCGTAACATATACTGTGAGGCCATCGCCATTGGGGTCACCTGTGCCGTTCCATGTACCATGTCCTGTTCCACTAACAGTAGTCCAACCAGTCAGACCGTTCTCGAAGCTGTGGTTTGCGATTGTTGCCGGGCCGCTCTCAATAATGCAATCAACCTCAACAGTTGGTGTTAATGTGTCCCCATTTGTGATTACAGCACAATAGTTAGGGTCGGCGCTCCACTTAATAGTTGAGTAGCTTTCAACAAGGGAAGTGCTACCGATCAATGATACAGTTTCACCGTCCCATGAGATCATATCAGGGCCAGCATGGACATTCGGGTCAGGACCGAGCATACTGGCGTCATCATAACAAATTGCGTTTAAACCATTGCTTATGGGAGCAGTGAGCCAGAACACAGCCACAGATGCTCCAACAGGAGCAGTAAAAGTGCCAAAATCAACCTCAGTCCAATCAGGATCGGTAAAAGGAATGTAGGCACTGTCGCTGGATATCCAATTGTCCAAAGAATCCCGCCACTCGACTTCCACCGCAGCTTCATTTGTCTGGCCTTCGGCACCATTTTTAGCCCATGCACTGAAAGCGTAATCTTTGCCTTCCTTCACATCAGGTACAGTCTGTCCAAGATATGCGTCAGAGGACGAGCCATATGGGATCCAGTTATACATCTTCATGTACTTGCTGCCTGAGTGGGCACCAGCGGTACTACTGACCCAGATATGCTGCGCAGTGTACTCGGTCCAATAATGCACCCAGTGATCAGGCGAGAAAGTGGGATCAAAAACACCGTCCTCAAAACCCGGGTTGAGCAGCATTTCCGCTTGAGCGGCTCCGGCCACCAAGGCGATGGCCAACAGCATTAACAAAAATTTCTCTTTCATCATACATCTCCTTAAAAAAAGTTAACAAAATATTATGTTATAGGGTAATCACCCTACATTATTTAAAATATGAAATTTGCCTTTCACCACGGCGGCGCCGAAAACTCTTGAAAACGATTCATAGAAAAAAGGCTTGCTGGGGGCGATACCGGCCGATTGTGAAGTGCGCACACCCAGACAGTACCGGCTGTCCACAAAAAGCAGGGCCGACCCAGCCGACAATTCCTCCAAAACGCAATGTTTAGCGATTCTCTTCAGAACTCTGCTCCATCACTTATACCTAGAACCAAGTGTATAGTATTACAGCTTAATTGTCAAGAAAAAAACCTCTATAAGCCGCCCTTTTATTTTTTTTTGGGGGGGGGGGAAGTACTCAACAGACAACCACTTACAGCGATTCGGACCGCCCGAAGGGGGCTTTCTTTGCTATTTGACCATGTCGATGAGGCAAAACAAAATCGCCCGCCTGGGAGAAATCCCAGGCGGCAAGTGGTTTTGGGGGCGGCGAAGAGGTAAGTTTTTCGATTGATACCTAGGGCACAAGTTAATGATTCCTCCTTTGGTTCGCCCGAGGCGAATTTCACTCCAGCTTTGCTGGATCTTCGATATTGATTATTGCCCCGCACCAAATGTACAGCAAAAAACGTCTATTTCGTGCGGGACTGGCGCTTGACAATTTGGTGGTTGTGAAGTAGTATTCGGGCACAGCCGGGGATCATCATCTGGGGCGATATAATTATCGATGTCGGAAGAACTGGATTATAGTTTTAAGCGTTTAAATGGGAAATCACAGTTGGAACCTTTTTTAAGGAGATATGTCATGAAAACGAAAGGGATCATCACGCGAATCATTTTAATAACTTTATCTTTGCTCATAGTTCTTGCTTCTGAAGGATTTGCTAAGGAGAGGAAAGTTACGCTCAAAGCTTCGGAACTTCCTGCTGTTATAAAGGCGGCGATAAAAGGAGCTTTTCCTAACGGCAAGATAATAGAGATCGAAAAAGAAGTCGAAGGCGAAGATCCGGGCCAGTACGATGTAATTGTTGAAGCAGGCGGTGAAAAATTTGAGGTCGAAGTCTCACCGAAAGGCAAGGTCAAAGAGATCGATAAGATATCTTCAGCCAAAGCAATACCCCAGGAAAAAGGCAAAAAATGGACGGACAGTTTCGGTCAGGAGAATTGCACTTTTTTAACTACCGGCGCCAACCGCTTCTTTATCTTAGAGCCCGGATATAAGCTGGTCCTGGAAAGTAAACACGAAAAGGTAATAATCACGGTAACAGATAAAACAAGAAAGATCGGTGATATAAAAACAAGAGTCATCGAAGAATACGAAGAAGAAGACGGCGAACTAAAAGAGATATCCAGAAACTTCTTTGCTATCTGTAAAGAACATGGCGATGTATTCTACTTCGGAGAAGATGTCGATGACTACGAGGATGGCAAGATCGTCAGAGGCTCCGGCGCATGGCGGGCCGACGAAAAGAACTCCAGGGCAGGGATCATTATGCCGGGTACGGTTCTTTTAGGGGCAAGACACTACCAGGAAATAGCGCCAAATGCCATGGACAGAGCTGAAATAATTGCCGATGACGTAACACTAACAACACCCGCAGGGGTATTTGAAAACTGTATAAAAGTAGAAGAAACATCAGGACTCGACCCAAGTGATAAATGCTATAAAATATATGCACCTGGTATAGGAATGATCCAGGATGAGGATCTGGTGCTTACAAGTTACAGTACCACCAGGGAAGTGAAAATCTCGCTGGCTGATCTGCCAGCCAATGTTCGTGCGGCGATAGAGAAACATGCCGCTGGCGGGAAAATTATAGAGATCGAAAAGGATATCGTAGAAGGAAAACCTGTTTACGAGGCGGAGGTTATTTGCGATGACAGGGAGATAGATATTCTCGTCTCTGAGGCAGGCAAACTACTAAGGATCGAAGGAGAAGAAGAGGGTAAGCTCCATCACCATCACGACGACGAAGACGAAGACGAAGATGATGACGACGAAGATGACACCGCTGAAAAAACCAGAGATGATGATTTGGATCCAGTATAAATAAGAAATTGCAAAACTGGCCAAGCGAAGCTGAAAATTCGGGTTTAAGATTGGGCGATAATAATATCATGAGACAACTATGAAAGATCCAGAATTCAAACTATTAAAGCTATTTATGGAGTAACTCTTATGACAACTCACATCCCTACACGCCAAGAAGCTTTAGGTCTCCTACAGGAATATAATTCCGACGACAGCCTGATCAGGCATGCTCTGGCAGTCGAAGGAGTGATGCGACATTTTGCCCAAAAACATGGAGAAGATCCGGAGAAATGGGGAATCATCGGACTTGTGCATGATCTGGACTATCAACAGTATCCTGATCAGCACTGTATGAAAACGGCTGAGATCCTCACCTCCGGCGGGTGGCCTGAAGACTATATTCATGCCGTAATGTCTCACGGATGGGGAATCTGCTCCGATGTAGAGCCGCAGGAGGAAATGGAAAAGGTTCTTTATGCAATCGATGAGCTAACGGGGCTGGTAGCTACTACCGCTCTCGTCAGACCATCCAAATCAGTCATGGATCTGGAACCAAAATCAGTCAAGAAGAAATGGAAGAATAAGTCCTTTGCCGCAAGGGTCAACAGAGAAATCATCCAAAAGGGAGCAGAGATGCTGGGGATGGAGTTGTCGGACCTGTTCAGGGAAACAATCGCAGGGATGCGGGAGGTAGCAGAGGAAATAGGGCTGAAGGGAGAAATTAAAGATTAAAAATCAAAAATTAAAATGCAAAACTGTGGAGGCCGCTACCTGAGGCACAAGCAGCGCTTCTGCTTTTTTTATTCCGTCAATGTCAAGATCCGTTCGGTCAGCGGTGCCGGATATGCGGTTATCCAGACCTCGGGCTTGAAATTGTCGGTGCCGTTTTTCATCCCCAACACAACCGCATCTATCCTGGCGGCTTTCATATCCTCTGAAAGCGGGATGTAATAGGTGTAGTTGGATGAACTTTTCCGCGGCGGATATTCCCAGGGATTGGATGGGAAAGACAGGCTTCTGTCCGACGCGCCGACGGGCCTGCCATTTACACGGATCGCCGCGTATGCACCCTCTATGCCGTGCTCGCCGTTTAGAGCGATGGCAAGGTAGCTGCCCTTTGGGATCTCGCTAAGGGTAAAGGAATGCTGCCATGCCTTTTTGGCTCTGATGCGCCAGTAGCGAGCGAACAAATTTGACCCGCGCCATTTGGAACGGTCAAGCTTTTGGCCGCCGAGGTATCCTTCGATCTCAAGTACCCGTTCGGGAGTACCGTTAAAGCGGACATACTGCAACTTCGTCTTCGGGTCAAGGTTCATCACGATTTCCTTATCGGCGACCATCTTCACTACGGTCCAGTCTTTCAGATCGCTGGAAACATAGGCTGTAATGGTCTCATCGTACTTGAACGGCTGAAGTGCGTACTCGCTGCCGGTCCTGACGATAAGCTTGTCGAGGCTTATCTGATCACCAAAGTCAATACGCAGCGCCCCGCTTTGAAGCGGCTGCCAGCTGCGTCTGCGGGAAATGTAAAACGCGGTTTCATTGTCACCGTCAAACATGTTTTTGTCCCACAGGCCCCTTTCGATGAACAGCGGCTGCTTGAGAAAAGCCTCTCTTGCCTTTTGGACCTGCGGCACAAGTGAAGGGCCGGACCGCTGAAGCGAGCGAACTTCAAGGGCATTGTTATTAGCGGCAAAACATGTAGCTTCGTACAGGGACTCGGCATCGGCGGGCAGGGCGCAGGGCGTTAAGTCGCCGAGCTTGCGATGGTACTTTTCCGTCAGCGGAGTGCCGGGAAAGGTTATTTCGGCGCTTTTGCCTTCGATAAGATCGTCAAGGCGGCGGCCGGATATCTGAGCCGATTTGAATTTTCTGTTTGCAGCAATCAGTTCGATATTTCGTTTTTCACCCGGCATGGCCAAAAGCTTTACAATTACCGGTTTGCCGGGCAGATCCCTAACCACCTCGTAATCACAGCCTTTGATGGCAAACTCGGTTTGCTTTGAAGTCGCCATCAGCAAGGACGCCCTGAACGGCAAAACCTCGACATCGACAATATCACCCTTTTTGAATGTCCCGATCACTCGTTCGGTGGGGTGATACTGGCGAAGTTCAACATTGTCCCCAGCCGACAGGCCGATCTCTTCATCGAGTTTGACCTTGCAGATGATCGGGTTCCAGCTAAGGTTTCGCAGCGTCAGCAGCCGTGTCGAATCATCGCCGCGGGAAACGGCCTTTTCGCCATAACTTTGCTTGGGTAAAACCATTCCATCGACAAGTATATCACGGTATTTTCTTGCCAGGTTGAAAATCCTGGCCAGCTTGGGGTACTCATCATCACGCAAAAACCAGGGATTGCCGTAAAGCTGAGGCGCAAGAATAAGGTTCCTGTTAAAAGCCTGCAGGACAAGATCGTCCTGCCAGTAATTCAGGCATGATGAGATGCAGACGCCATGGTCCTCGGTGAGCCTGACCAATCCCGGCACGACCCGGCGGGAAATAGCTCCCTGGCGGTGATGCGGTGCAGTCTGCGTATTGGCCATGTGGACGTCGATATAGGTTTCCGCGCCTCCCAAAAGATAAGTCGTCGCGTGCAGCAGACCCTTACCGAGCTTGAGCCGGTGGTTCAGGAGGATAAGGTCGGGCGAGTATTTGCGGCATTCGGTCATCATACGGACAAAGGCATCCTGTTTTTCGGGACGCAACGGGCCGACAACACCGTCGAACTTTAGCAGTATAAACTCATAGTCCCGGCAGAGCTTGACCATCATATCTATCCGGGCCTGCTCTTCTTCGGGCGTATCGCCAAAGCCGTCCGGCCCGCCCCATGTGCCCAGCCTGGTGCCCATTGCCTTTGCCTTTTTGTAAATGGGTCCAAAGCCGTTGGGGAACTGACGCCGGAAGGCATCCGAATCCATTGTTCCGTACCTGCCGGCCTTGTCGATGGCGCCGGCACTTATTACATAAATATCCAGCACCATCCCATACTCATCGTACAACCACTTAAAGAAGTCAAGGTTGGCCATCGTCTGGGCTTCGGTGCTTCCCTCGTTGGTGTTGTTTATCCATGAAAAGTACTGCGAATAGGATGGCGTTCGTTCATCGGCGCCGGGGTATACTTTCTTTTCAGCGGCAGCGACCGGCTGGTCGGCCTGGCATGAAGATACGCCAAAAAGAACGATAGCAAAGAGCGTAAGAGTGAATTTCGCTGCAAAAAACTTCGTGACCGCTGACATTCTGCACCCTTTCATGAGTTATGGTCGAAAAATCCTGCTATGGGTAACCTACAACTGGCGTATCCAGATATTACGAAAACGAACCGGGTTTCCATGGTCCTGCATTTGTAGCGGCAGCTTATCGGGATGCGGACGGTATTCTGTGGCAGCATGCGGTCCTCGCCATCCCGTCCCGCCGCTAAGCACACAATGATCCTGGATCAGCACACCGTTATGCAGAACGGTAAAAGTTGCTTTGCGCAGAACCTTGCCGTCCTTATCGAAGGTCGGCTGGTGAAAGATAATGTCGTAGCTCTGCCAGTGGCCCGGTTTGCGGGATGCGTTGACCAGCGGTTTACTCCGGCCGTAAAGGGCCCCTGCCTGCCCGTCGGCATAGGTTATGTTCTCATAGCTGTCAAGTATCTGTATCTCGTAGGTACTCATGAGGAAGACCCCACTGTTACCTCTGCCCTGACCGTTGCCTTTAACATTTTCGGGCGTGGCCCATTCAATATGAAGCTGGCACGAACCGAACTCTTGTTTTGTCTGGATGAGACCAGACTTTTTCGTAGGCTCCATCACCCTGTCTTTAAGTATCCACTTCGTTTCCCGCCCCTTAGTATCCGTCCAGTTCTTAAAGGACTCGGCGCTGCCGTCAAAAAGAACAATCGCATCGGAAGGAGCGTCGCAGGACTCATTACCAGGGGTAACAATATCCGGCAAAGGCTGCTTCGCAGGGTCGGTCTCATGTACCATTATGCCGTCAATAGTCATATAGTGTACTTTTTTCTCATCGATGACCTTGGTCCACTCCTTGATCACAGGCTCATTATTAATGCAGGCACTGCCGCCAAGAAGCAAGGCACCCCCGACAAGAACAACCAAAAAAGCAATTCTGATCTTCATCTGTAATCTCCTATACAAAAAACAAAATTCAACTGGGATTTCCCATTTAAACTGTTAAAACATACTTTTCTCCATCCGACATCAATAATTTTACCAAATTCATCTTGAACTATCAAGGAGTGTTTATTCAGTATCGCCTGGCGGATGTGTTTGCCGCGGATCGGTAGTTGACGAAGAAATACCGCATCGCATCTATCGGGTGGTCGTACAAACCCTACTTGGGCGGCATATTTGGAAAGTATGTTAATGCTTTCTCGGCCAGAAAAGTATATCATCTTCTTTTGTTGTCGGCCATTTTGGTATGTTGGGGTCATATATTAAATTTCGCACACCATCTTCATCAATACCATTTTTCCCCCTGCTGTATAGTGTAAAGTTTTCGTCTGTAAGCCTGTAGACATAGTCTCCGCCGTTGATCGGGTCAACAAAGATCTCTGAAGGAGCCAAAGATTTTATATCTTCCAAACTCTCCGGCCATTGATTGTGTTCATTCTTATATCGCCGCAATGCAATCATTATCTGTGTCGCCTGTCGTTCCGCAGTAACTCTCAGGTAAAGACTATGGGCACTTGAATACTCCTGACCTGTCCTCCATTTAAGCTCAAGCAGTCGAGAATAGTTGAGTCCAATTCTTGAAAATGGTATTTCTTTTGGCCCTTCCCCCCAAACAAAATAAGGCTCCGGCATATTCAGAAGTTCATTATGAATTGTATCGATAACTTCAAACGCCTTCTCCGGAGTAGAAGGCATAATAAACCAGGTTCGTACAGTAACAGCTTTCATGAGTTTTCTCATCCAAAACGGCAAAGTTGGAGAGCCAGGCCAATCATCCCCGAATTCTTTTTTACCCCTTTTCCAAACACTCGCCCTAAAGCTTGCGGTAGGATCACGACTGAGCCTTATTTGCCCCTTTGAATTAATTTCATAATACTTAGCTGCTTCCTGTTTAAATCCAAATTTCTCATATGCAAGAGCCACTGGCCAATAGGAAGACCTTGGCAGTATATTATTTTTTGCTTTTTTTTCAATAGTTTCAAATTGTGCTTCCGTTAGATTATAATTGATGACCATTTTATCAAATTGTACCAGCGACATAGCCTCTAAGGCAATTCCCACCAAAATATCAATCAAAGATGGTTGTTGATATTGGTGGATTGCCATTTGGAATACAGCGATATTTTTTTCAATGCTATTGTTAATACGGCCATCGCCGAGGTCATTGTTTCCCGCACGAATTAGAAGCATGCCATAATATTTCATTGCCCTTAGGCGGTCAATATCTGCGTGGAAAAAAGTAGGTCCTGTAGGAATTGCAAAATAACATTTTTCTATAGAAGCAAGTTTCATTAGCATTGCTATTGTATTTTCGTGGCCCTTTAACCATTCAGCCATTTGTGGATAATCTTCGGTTGACCACGGCTGGTTACTGGTTAAATCATCAAGGTCGTCATCCATAAACTCCGGCTCAAAATCGTTGGCATCAAAAGTCTCAATCAGCCGGCCATAAATTAGTGCGGCGTTATCTTCATCGGCAACCGCGTATTTTGCCTCTAACTGTGCTCTCTCTTCATTTAGTGTATATGGCTTCCAACTCTCATTATTGTCCGGCAGGAAGATCCATACGATCAATACTGCTACAGTGATACCGAAACAAGCCCAGATCCATTTCCTGATTGGTTTGGGTACAATGGTAAGCGTTGCAAGAATAATGGCTATAAGTGTTAGAACCTTCCACGGCCCATGAAAGATCAATCCGCCAATAAGCAGCAGAGAAAGGGCCGCCACAAAGAGCCACTTGAGAACCACAAAAAGCCCTTTGATAATTTTCCTGATACGACCAGTATTTTTCGTTTCTTCGACCAATTTTTCCTCAAAATAGACAGATCCCTATATACATAGACGCAACAACCGCCGAAATATTCACGACTTTTTCAGGATTTTTCTTAAAAGTCATTCAATTCATATTTCCCATTTACAAGGTTAAAAAACATACTCCAGTCCTTTTGACACCAATAATCTTACCATCGACCATCAGGCCTGGCAAGAAAAAAACAAGAGATAAAGATAGAAGACAGGAGGCAGGGATAATTTTGAATTGAGGAGCTGCTGTTGGCGGGGCTGGTGTTTGGTGTTCTAATGTTTAAATTTTGACTTTGAAAATCGGCTTGAATAGAAATCCGAATGCCATCGAGACGACGAAGAAATATCCAATCCACCAGTCGGTTCCACATGTCTTTGAAATCCGGTCGGGATAATCAATTTCGATGGATTTGACAATCGCATCGTCTCTGAAAGGTTTCTCGCGAGGATAGAGCAGGACATTCACAAAATCCCAGCCTGGCCGAATCGGGCTAACCGGAATAAAGCCTGTACCGATAGAAAGCTGTTTTTCTACCTGCACATCGCCAACTTGAAATATAAGATCATACGTCCCCTCCTTTGCTGCGCGAGCCTGCCACAGAATTTCTCCATTAGCGGCGAGTACGACTGGGTCAGCTATTTCAATCGCCTCCGTTGGTATAATTGTAACGGCTGGCATGGGATTGCCGGGATCGACATTCAGTTTCATAGTGATCGTAGTTTGCTCGCCCGTCTCCAGCGGTCTGAACTGGTACCACATCGCCATCTGACCCAACAGCAGCAGCACGGGAACAATCGTAACGAGCATCGGCCTGGTGGCATAAACTATCAGCATCCCGGCACCCTTAAAAACTCGCCCCTGTGCCTGCAGCGTTACCGCAAGGCTGTCCTTATAGAGCTTCAACGCCAGCAGATTGGCTTTTATAGCGTCTTTCGCTCTGCCGTAGCCGACCTGATTGGAAGTATACTTAAAGGCGAGCAGGAAGATCGGCCCGACTATAGCAGAGATAATCGTATTTGACAGCCAGCCGGGCAGTGTGCCTATCGGCGCAAAAACAAACTGACCCGCGGCATTGGCTGGGATATTTAACCACCTGATGATTTGCGTTAAAAAATCCATTACTCGATATATCCCAATCCTCTCAACTGGTCGGCGACCTGGTCATCATCTCCGCCAGTTTCGTGTTTGGCAACTTCGGTTTCGATGATGTGCGTAACAAATTCTTCGATGCTGCTGTAACCTGCGGTCTCTGCGGCGTCTTTTGCACGGGCAAAAAGGTTCGAATCGATTTTTATTTTAGCCATTTATTTCTACTCCTATGATTTACGAAAAGATATTTTTTCCCTGCATTGTTTTTGGTATTTCCAGTCCATATTCGGTCAGGATAGACGGTGCAACATCTATCAGTGCCGGGGCATCTGCGGAAATTGGTTTGTTGCTAAACAGTACTCCCGGAACCTCCAGCGGGTCGCCGCAGTGGTCCGCGCTCCAGGCCGATTCGTTATCTGACAAGATTTCATCGGAAGTATTGCCCAGGCAGGTCACCCACGATGCGCGGTAGCCTCGGTGATAGCCGATGATTATATCCGGCGCAAGCCTTGTCGCATCGCCTTTATAAACCTTGTCGCTTCGATAGGCATTGCGGATAACCGGTTGGCCATTGGTATCTTTAATTGACTGGAGTTTGGTTACCAGTTCGTCTAAAAGCTCTTCGCGCTCGCTGCCTTGAGCAACGATACCATCTCGCTCCCTGCCAATCATATTCAGGTACAGCCCGTTGATACCGAGCCCGTATGCCCTTGTTTTTGACCAGTCTACATCCACCAGCACCGACTTGGCATCTTCAGGGCCGAGATAGCCTTCTTTCCGCAGCCAGGTATTGAGATTAAACTGCCTCTTGAAGTTCGCGAAACCGTGGTCACTCATCGCGAGAATGGTTGCCTCTTTTCCGTAACGATTCAGTAAGTCTCCCATAACGGAGTCCATTCTGGTATAAAGCTTTTTGAGATGACCAAAATATTTTTTCGCACCGCTATCTGAACGAATCGGATGTTTTTCATCTGAGTCCCACCAGAACATATGCGACTGCACGTCCGTACTGGAAAAATAGAAGAACAGCAGGCCATCGTCATAATTATCGAGTGCGTAGTTGAGCAGATTAAGTCTCTCTTTAAGGACAATAGTAGCCTGGGTCTCGAATTCGTCATCGGTGAATATTCCTTTATCAAGAGCCTTGAAGTCTTCCTGAAAACCGGTGGTATAGAACTTTCCGAGTTTTTTTGAAATCTTCTCGATAAATTTTGGCGGTTCGGTAATGGTAATGGCCGGGTCGGCTGGGTCGTTATTAATCGGGGTAACATATAACCTGAAATTCGGGCGGACCTCCTGTAAATAAAACATGCAGATACCGCTTATATGGGGATTGGGGCCAAACGCCTCCAATTCAAAATCCAGAGTTGTCCACTTGCTCCATTGGCCGGGCTTTAGTATGATTTTTTCGCCCTGTATTTCAACGACTCCAGCATTCGCCTTAATATCGCGATGTACGATGAAGTCGATAGTAAGCTGCACTGGTTCCTTTAGCAGAGTATTTGTCGGGCCGTATATTTTCCCGCTGGCCATCTCGTTTTCCTCAAAGAAGAGCATCGATCTTTTGCACCCGCCATCATCAACCATCCTGACCGGGCCATCCTCTGAGTAAAGATGATAGCCGCCGTAGAGACCTTCAAGATCCGGTGTGCCAACACCTGCAAGGCAGCGGTGGTTGCCGTATTTCGATAGACTTGGCGGATAATCTGCCGGCAGGTCATAAAATGCCGAACTGATGCCGGCTTTATCAAGATATTCCCAAAATGGAGTACCCTGCCGGCGGAGGAGAGTCTCGGAAGGCTTATGGCTAAACGGCCAGAAATCAAGCTGCAGCCGGTATTTGCCTACTTCCATATATTCACCCTCGATCGTCTCGGCACCGGAATAGAATGGAGCTGCTTGTCTCTCCGGGTTGCGGTGGATAAAGTCAAAAATTCCGTGGGTTCCCGGGCCAGCTCCATTGATGAAGTTTGACCATGCCACCGGGGTTTGCGGCGGAATACTTGAGCCTAATTTGCGGAAGCCGTTCTGCTTGCGGAGCGAATCTAAATTAGGGAGCAGGCCCTCGTCCATCATCTGCTCGGAAAGTATCGGGTCCATACCATCGAAACCGATTACGATAACTTTCTTTGCAGGTTTTTTATTTCCGCCTGCAAAGGCTGATTTGGCGGCAATGCCGCTTGTGAGTGCAGATGCCACCGCTGCGGCCTGCGCTGAGTTTTTTACGAAATCTCTTCTGGTTATATTATTTTGCATTATTTTTCCCTTTATCCGGCTCTGCATCCGCCACAGCCATCGGTTTTGCATCCATAGATTTTGGTATATCGACCCCGAACATATCCAGCACCGTCGCCCCGATATCCATCAGCCTGGCGTTTTCCGTATTGATCCTGCGATTGCAGAAAAGTACGCCCGGCACAAGAGACGAGTCGATGCAATGGTCGCCGCTCCAGGCCTTCTTATTGTCGTGGAAGATGCCCTCTGTAACTTCACCGATAGCTGTCGCCCATGATGCACGGTATTGTTTGTTATAGCCGACAATAAAATCCGGTGCCTGTGTTTTATACGGGCCCTTATAAACTTTCAGTGCGTTGTAAACCTGTTTTATCGCAGGCTGGTTTCTGTGCGGGTCGTGAAGGTTTGTAAGTTTTTCGATAATTTCATCACGGAGTTGTTCAGCCTCCCGGCCGCTGTTAACTATGCCCTGAGATTCCCGCCCCTTCAGGTTCAGGAACATACCAGTGAGGCCAATCGCAAATGCGCGGGTCTGTGACCAGTCGACACCAGTTAGATGTTTTTTGCCTATGCCATCTTCTTTAAGCTTCAGATAGCCGTTTTCCTGGAGCCATCGGTTCAGGTCAATGCCGTATCGGAAAGAGGCAAATCCATGGTCGGAGATAATCATAAAGACGGTGTCGGGGCCTTCGCATTTTTCCATTGTCTTTCCGACAAGTTCATCCATCCGCAGATAAAGATTAAGTATTTCGTTGCGGTTATGTGAATTTTCGTCTCTGGCGGGATGACCCTCATCAATATCACGCCAGAAGGTATGCTGAATTCGGTCGGTTCCATCAAAGACGCAAACGCATAATCCGTGCCTTACTTTGTCAAGTGAATCGAAGAACATTTTTTCGCGTTCATTGTCCATAGTAAGAGACTGCTGGAGAAATCCGTTATCATCGATAAATTTTTCGTTGAGTGCCCAGCTGTCCTCTGCCAGTCCGAGCGTTGCGAATGGCCCCTGCAGCTTTGAAAGGTATGTCGAATAGACCGATGGACTGCTTATCGGCATTGCGGGTTTTTCAGGGTCGAGATTTATCGGGGTAACATAGAGCTTAAATTCCGGTTCCGTTGCTGTCAGCAGAAATTTGCAGATGCCGTGGGCCTTTATGCCCAGCCCAGCCTTGAAGGAAACCTTTATCCATTCGCTGTAGGTGTTCTGTTCCAGTTTGTATGTATCCGAGCCGATTTTGAGATTGACGGTTCCATTGCCTTTGATGGTAATAGTAAATGGTGATTTGAGTATGCTCTCATCTTTGCGGATCGGGTTTGGCGGGCCGATGAGTTCGGTTTTGATCACATTATTGTTTTTTGTAACTTTAATCTGCTGGCCGCCGGTGTGTTCGGCGCCATCGCTTTGGGCGGTGGTATAAAACGAGAACATCCCCTGCGTACCCTGCAAATCGGGTACGCACATACCTGAAAGTGAAACTCCGTTAAATTTTTCCGGCGGAAATGTAATCGGTACCCTGATAACATTGCTGAACATTCCGCATTTGCCGAGTATCGTCCAGAAAGGCGTTGCTTTTCGTAACAATCGAATATCAGCTTTGCCGAGGGGTAGTTGATATTTGCCAAGACTAATCATTCTCCGCGGGCCCCTGATATCAACGGAGCTTAGCTTTGGCATGTAGCTGCGTTCGTCGCGCGTGAGGAAATCAAAGATGTTGTGTTTGCCGGGATTGACCCCGGTTTGAAATGAGGACCATGCTACCGGTGAAATTGAAGGTATAGTCGATGCCAGTGGTTTAAAACATCCTATCTCCCGGAGCTTTGCCATATTCGGCAATTTTCCTTCAGCCATGTACTTTTCGACAAGCCCGTGGTCAAGGCCATCTAATCCGAGTATCACGAATTTTTTGACGCGGCTTCTTGCAAAAGCCTTTCTTCCCTTGATACTTCGAATCATATATCGTATCGGCCAGGTAAGAAGAGCAAGCATCGCGGATAATACCGCCGCAAATATCGCAAGAAATGAACCTGCAAATGCAAACCCCGCTCCGGGACCGATATACGCACAGGCATGCCCTGAAAGTGCAAAAAACAAGAGGATGACGAGCAAAGGCGTCCAGAGATATTTGTTTTGACCACGCATTTTTATAGTCCGATAAATAAGCCGCTTTTTCAGGCTAACAAATCACAACACGTATTCTACCATATTTTTACCAGCCATGCAAGCCTAAACGGCCTTCTGTGAAATAGGAATGCCTTAATTTTGTCAAAAATTAGTGGTTTAAACTCGTTTGCGGGTACCATGTAATTGTTGATTATCTGTCGGTTTCAGTTATCGGATATCGTCGCTGACATAGGTAAAATTTCAATTGCTGTCAGTATAATACTGTCTGAGGGCCCCGCAATATGACAAAAGAACTGTTTTTTCGATATTACAACCAGTATTTGGCTAAGTACCAGTGTTTATCTGCCGAAGTAAGGTGTGGTATTTTACGGGCATACTCTGCCCAAAGGAGTACAGGTTATGGCTACAAAAAAAGGAAAAAAAGCTTCAACGGCAGATTCCGAAAGTTTTACGGGCGGCAATGTTGGAGATTTGAGACAGCAGGTCGAAGCTGCTATCGAATCTGAAAACCATTTTATCGGTAATATGGCCTACCAGATACGGACTCTGTCTAACGCAATTATGGGTTTTAGTGAACTTTTGCGTCACGAGCAATTGACAGATTCTCAAACCGAATATGTTTTCGAGATATGCCAGGCCGCCGGCGGTTTGGTTTCGCTTGTAAATGACGCGGTTGATCTGTCGAGGATTGAGGCCAATATTCTCAAGATCAATGTGTCAGACTGTTCAATGAACTGGCTGCTTGAGAGGGTAGATTCTTTGATGCGGCCCGAGGCCGAAGCGAAAGGACTGGAATTTGAGCTGATTCAATGCACGAAACTGCCGGCGAAGATTTACACCGATTCTGTCAGACTGAGACAATGTCTCGTCAACCTGGTTGATAATGCTATAAAGTTTACTGACGAAGGTTATGTTCATATAAAGGTGTCTCTGGAACATATAGACAACCAACCATTTGTTCGTTTCGATATAGCCGACAGCGGAAAGGGTATCTGTGTCGATGACCAGAACAATATTTTTAAACCATTTGGTGACGGTACGATGGTACACAAAAATGTTGCAACCGACACTGGTCTTGGCCTATCTATCACAAGCGGTTTGACCAGACTATTAGGTGGAACTATTTCGATTACAAGCAGTATTGGTGAAGGTTCACTGTTCTCACTGATGATACCCGCATGTGTTGATGTTGATGATGAATCCATGATGGATCCGCATGAGCCTTCGGATGCCGTAATCGACGAGCAGGGAATTTCCGCATATCAGGAGTGTATCGGTAAAGTTCTGCTGGTTGAGGATGAACCATCGAACCGAATGGTTATAGCACTGTTGCTGGAAACAATGGGTGTTGGTGTAACAGTGGCTGAGGATGGGATCGAGGCGATAGAAAAAATTGAGGAAGAAGAATTCGATGTGATTTTTATGGACATCAAGATGCCGAGGATGGACGGATACGAAGCGACCAAAAAAATTCGCGAAAAAGGGATATCTACGCCTGTTGTCGCGCTGACGGCAAGCGATTTGCCGGCTGATGGCTCCGATTGTGATGGGTTTGACCACCTCCTCAGAAAACCTGTTGACAGTGCTCAGTTATATAAAGCGATAAGAAAATACCTGCCTGTGGCGGAGGTGTCTGAGTCGGGATAGAAAGTGGCAGCAATTGACTCTTCCGGAGAAGAGAAACAGGATATGCTATTAACTCAAACTGAAAAACTGTGAAATAGAGATTAGTATTTAATGGCTGATAATCGTAATACATCTTGTATGGAGGTCGGAGTATTCTTCGGCGACTGGCTCGTCGATAAGGGTCTTGTAACCCATCGTAAGTTGTGTGAGGCCCTCAACGACCAGCGTCAAAACGGCGGCAGACTCGGTGAAGTGTTGATTAAACTCAAGATGCTCTCTGCTGAAGAGATTACCAAATCACTGGGAGAATATCTGGCGATCGATTATGTCAACCTTGACGATTTAACCAAAATTGATATCAGCATCGCAAGACATATCCCGGAAAACATCGCCAAACGATTCTGTCTTATTGCAACTGGTGAAGTTGACGATAAAATCCTGGTTACGATGGGAGATCCTCTCAATGTTATCGCCATCGATACGGTCTCTCTGAAACTCAAAAGGCAGATTAAAGTCGCCATTTCATCTGTCAGTAATATCAAGCGCGCGATAGAATCAATTTATCACGGCAGCGATATTGAGGAGCAAAGTCTTCGCGATCTCGTCGAACTTGAAATCAGTACTGAAGAAAATACTCTCGAAAAAGAAGAGGATACGGCTACGGATATCAGTAAGGAAGTCGATGCCAGCGACGCACCTGTAATTCGTTTCGTTGACCTGTTATTGAGTCAGAGCGTTAAAACCAAGGCCAGTGATATTCATATCGAGCCGCAGGAGAAATCGATGATAATCCGCAGCAGGGTTGATGGTGTTTTACGCGAGATGGTTCCGCCTGCCAGAAAAATGCAGGCGGCGGTAGTTACAAGGATAAAGATTCTTTCGGAAATGGATATCGCTGAACGAAGACTGCCGCAGGATGGACGATTCAAAATAAAGGCGCCCGGCCGTGATATTGATGTACGAGTTTCTACAATTCCGACTATCTACGGTGAAAAGGTTGTTATGAGAATACTCGATAAAACCGCTGTTAATCATAACATAGATGCTTTGGGGCTTGAACCTATCCTGTTGATACAGCTCAAGGAAATTTTGCAACAGCCGCATGGAATAATAATTGTTACCGGGCCGACTGGAAGTGGAAAGAGTACAACGCTGTATTCGGTTCTGAATCATCTTCGCGACCCGAAGAAAAATATCACAACTGTTGAGGACCCCGTAGAATACCGTCTTAAAGGTATTAACCAGATACAGGTAAAGCCTGGAATTGAACTGACTTTTGCAAGGTGTCTCAGAGCGATTCTTCGTCAGGACCCTGACATAGTTCTTATCGGTGAGATAAGGGATAAGGAAACTATGGAGATGGCGATGAAGGCCTCGTTGACAGGGCACCTTGTTCTCAGTACTTTCCATACAAACGACGCTCCAAGTGCAATAAACAGATTAATATATATGGGACTTGAAGCATACCTGCTAGCCTCGACACTGAATCTTGTAGTAGCCCAGAGACTTGTGCGCAAGATATGCCAGCGGTGCAAGGAGCCCATCAACCTGGACAAGGATACTCTCAGGCGATTGAAGATTACTCCTGCTCAGGCAAAGGAATCTACCTTTTATCATGGCAAGGGCTGCAAATCATGCGATGGTAGTGGATATAGCGGCAGATTGCCTATATTTGAATTTCTTGTTTTCGATAACGATATTCGGGAACAGGTTGTCCATGGTGCCACTGAGTCGGAGATACGCGCAGCGGCAAGAGCAAAAGGATACGGTGGATTACTTGAAAGCGGCGTTATAAAGCTTTTAGAGGGAATGACTACAGCAGAAGAGGTGCTTAGTGTTACATTTGCTGAAGATATATCTGGTGTCGGTGATAATATCTGATTTTCCAAGATATTAGGATCCGTAGAGTGAATTTTATACAAAAACACGATTATTTTTGTAACAGCGGCATATTTGTAAGGTTTAACCAAAGTGTGCGGTGATAGTAGACGAAGCAGTATCGTAGAAATAGATTTGTAAATGAGGTCCATATGAAAAGTTATCAATATGAAGCATGGGATTCAGATGGCGGCCACAGGGTCGGTACGAAGGAGGCCAACGACCAGGCTGAGGTTCTCAGCTGGCTGCGCGATGAGGATTGTACCCCTGTTTCGGTGGATGTTACCGCTTCAAGCTCAAAAAAGGAGAAAAAGGAACGCCGCGTTCCATACAAGAAGGTTAAATCCTTAGATTTAGCAGGGTTCTGCTGGCAGCTTGGAACTATGCTTGGCGGCGGAATTACGATAACTAATGCGATGGAGACGATAGCCGAGGACCAGGAGAACAAGTACTTTGCCGATGCGCTTGGAAAGATAGCAACGGGTTTGCAGCAGGGAGAGACCTTAGCAGATGGTGTCGAACGATATCCGAAGATATTCAATACAATTGCACAGGCGATGATATCAGCTGGTGAGGCCAGCGGAACTATTGTTAAGTGCCTGCTTCGTATGTCAGAATATTATGATAACAAGGATAAACTTGTTCGCAAGATAAAGTCCGCGATTACGTATCCATGCTTTGTCGTTGGTTTTATTGTCGTTATCGTTGTTACGCTAATGACATTTATTATTCCCAGTTTTACCGGTATATTCGAAGATATGGGCAACGAATTGCCCGCTTTTACAATGGCTTTTATGACTGTTTATGATGTTATTATGGAGCATTTTGTTCTTGGCAGCTTTCTCATTGTGGCAACGATAGTTTCAGTAGTGCTGTATTCAAGGACCAAAACGGGCCATAGAAATCTCAGTATCTTGATTTATAAGATTCCGCTTCTGGGTCAGATTTTGTCACAGGGATTTGTCGCGATATTTTTTAGAACGCTGGCAACACTACTGGAGGCAGGGGTTACAATACTTGAAGCGTTTACGATATTATCGAAGATGACCAACAATGATGTCGCAAAAGAGGCGATTGAGGGTACGAGAGAGCGGATTGTAGGGGGCGGCGGTATATCGGCGAGTATGATTTTAGCGGACTTTTTTCCGACCGTCGCGATAAAGATGACACAGGTAGGAGAGGAAAGCGGTTCACTTGCTGAGGTGATGGAAAAGACCAGTGAATACTACGAAAGAAAAGTAGATACATTGCTTACCCGGCTGCTCGGTATGCTTGAGCCAATACTTATCATTACGGTCGGTGGGATAGTTCTTGTGGTGGTACTTGCTATGTATCTGCCTATATTCAGTCTTTCCGATGTCAAAGCGTAGTAACTCAAACCGGCAAGCACGAACGGTTTGGATCTGCCAGCTATCGTTGCGAGCAGCCTATGGGCAAGGGGGCCTGTTGCCGGCAGGTGTGAAGCGGCGATCTCAAACTCAAAATTTGGCCAAACGCTAAAATCCCCCAAAATCCACCCTCGGAAATCAAAAATGGGAAACTTGTGCCTTAGTTATTGAAAACCATTTGCTCTCCAGCCCAAAAATGAGTAATATGAGTGCATAAAATCTTAAAATGCTCTAAAAAAAGTTTGCCGGACAGTAGTGATTGTATTGTGTTTCATAGATTTTGTGGAAGACGATGAAGTCAAAAACCAAAATCATATTTATTCTTCTTCTGTTTATATGCGGATTTTTGCTTTTAGGCTGGCGTGTATTTTATCTTCAGCACAACTGCCGCGACATGTACAATGTTCAGACCGGTATTCAGCAGCAGATGGTTGTTACGGATCGGCCGCAACGGGGCACTATTATGGATCGCCGCGGGCGAATCATCGCGGCAAGCAATGAGATTGAAACCGTCTTCGTTGACCTTGCCACAATAACCCACACTGATGTGGTAAAAGAAATTTCGCTGCAGCTTCAGGAAATACTCGATATACCCGGCCACAAAATCTGCGGTATGATCCTTGACAGTGGCAGTCCGCGTTTCATTAAAATCAAGACCGGCATTACCCCGCAACAAAGAGAGGGTATTTGGGCAGCTGGCATCCGCTCGGTTGGAATCCAGTCCAACTGGCAGAGATATTATCCATCCGGTTCGCTGCTTAGCCATGTTGTCGGTTTTGTGGGCACCGAGCAAAAGGGGCTGGCTGGTGTTGAGCAGCGATACGAATCGCAGCTAACCGGCAGCATTGGCCAGGGTGTTATGGCGGTCGATGTCCAGCGTCGTCCGATTGGAATGCGGCGTCAGGATATCGCCATCGATGGAATGGGACTGATACTAACCATCGATTCGAGTATCCAGCAGTTTACCCGCGAGGCGTTAGTAAAGCAGTATCTCGCATACCAGGCTGAATCCGCCACTGCCATAGTAATCCAGCCGAGCACAGGCGAGGTGCTGGCCATGGTGTCCCTGCCTGATTTTGAGCCTGACCGGCTTTCTTCGGCAAATAAGAATTCACTTGGCAACCGCGCTGTCACTGACCCATTTGAACCCGGCAGTATTTTCAAACCAATCGTAGCCTCGCTTGCGCTTGATGTGGGCGCAATCAGCATTAGTGAAAAATTTTATTGCGAACAAGGGAACTACCACGGCAAGGGTTTTGGGGAGATCGGCGAATGGTCCGATAACCAATTTGGCGATATGACCGTTCGCCAGATACTAACTAAATCGAGCAATATAGGTATGGCTAAAATCGGTCAGCGGATGAAGAGCAAGCGTCTTTATGAAGGTGTTAAGCTGTTCGGCTTTGGGTCAAAAACCGGTATAGACCTGCCCGGCGAAGATGCCGGTATTGTTCGTGACCTGAAAAAGTGGGACGGCTACAGCATAACAAGGGTTCCTTACGGTCATGAAATTAATGTAACCGCTATTCAGATCGCACGGGCTTACAGCATCCTGGCAAACGGCGGCAGGTTCATAACTCCACACATTGTGAAGGCAATTGTTCATCCTGACGGCAATATCAGGGAGTTGAAACGGCCGCCGCCTCTTGCGGGGCAGATAATAAAACCTGAAACGGCAAACTGGATCGTTACAAAAGCTCTTACCGATGTCGTTAAGAAGGGCACCGGCAAACTGGCCGCGACTGAAAAGTGGGAGGTCTTCGGCAAAACGGGTACCGCCAACATTGCAAACGAGGGGTACGATGAACAAAACTATGTCGCTTCATTCGCCGGCGGCGGGCCTGCCGACAATCCAAAGGTCGTTATTCTTGTTACGATCCGTAAACCCAAGAAGTCGCTCGGAAAGGGATATAGCGGCGGAAGAGTAGCGGCACCGGTATTTCGGGAGATACTCGAAAAAACACTCAATTACCTCGAAACCAGATAGAAACCATTTTGAATATACCGCCGGTTTCACTACCGCAATAAGTATACTTAGGCCGAATTTTCCATATGAAGCCCGACCCAGCCAAAGAAATACCGATTAAACTTGCTTTCGGTCTTTGTTTTTGCTATACTGGTGCTCATACTCATACTTGTACTTTAAGATGGAGGCTGTTTTCAAGATCGATTTTAGCACTATTTATAAGGAAAACCATGTGTAGGAAAAGTGGATTCAGTCTCATCGAATTACTTGTCGTTATCGCAATTATCGCATTGCTATTGTCAATCATCACGCCCTCGCTGAAGCTTGCGAAGGAAAAGGCTAATAACCTTTTCTGTCGCGCGAATGTACGTTCCCTTTCACTAGGCTTTCGGCTGTACACCGAAACAAACGACGGAAAGGTTTTTGGTTACGGATCCTCCGGTGGCAACAATTTGTGGTTAATGCAGATTTCAGATCAGCTTGGAGATACCAACAAGGTACGCTATTGTCCCTCGACAAAATTAAATGAGACCCCCCCCCCGCCTGGGGCAGCGCCCACGAAACCTGGATTTGGACTGCGGGCGTTACTGAACCGGAGCACGGCTCTTACGGAATAAACGGTTTCATTTATTCCAGCACTCTAGATTGGATCGTCCCTGCCAACGAATGGGACTCGAGTGCATGGAAGAGTGCAAATGTGACAGCCAATTCCGCATCTATCCCGATTTTTGTCGATGCGATATGGGTTGACCTCTGGCCGCAGGATGATGATTTTGTGCCGGATAACCACGATTTGGAAATGGGAGGCAATGGTGGCGATGGAGCGAGCAGAAACCAGATGGTTCGATGTATGGTTGACCGTCACGGCGGCAGGCTCAGTGTATCGTTTCTGGATGGACATGTCGAGCCAGTTGCTTTGAGTAAAATGTGGTCCCTGAAATGGAGCGAACAGTTTGCCACCGATGTACAGGATCATCTCCGAACAGACGATACACCGATTTATAAGTGAATTAAAGATACCCGGTACATTTTTGGTACTATATTATTGTGGCTGAAACAGTATCAAGATGAATCCGTAAAATAATTGGTATCGCACAGAGACAAGTATATCTGCCAGTTTTCAACTAAGCTGCCCCGAAAACGAAAATCCTTTACAGTTCAAGGCGAATTTGGTACGATTATTGGTATCGAAAGGACTGAATAATGTTTTGTAAACGTTTAAATGGGAAATGTCAGTTTAAGAGTGTAACATGAACGATATGGAACAACTATATAAGCAGCGTCTGAAACGTTACGTAACGGCGATGCGAAACGAAAAGCCCGACTGTGTCCCTATCCGGCCATTCGTGGCTGAGTTTACGGCTAAATATGCAGGTTACACTTGCCAGCAGGTCAGTCATGACTATAACCTGGCTTTCGAGGCGGCTTGTAAATGCGCCGGTGACTTCGACTGGGATGCCATTGTCCCCAATATGGTCTATGTCTGGACAGGCCTTACCCAGGCGATTGGATTGAAATATTATGGCGTGCCGGGTATGGATGTCCCTGCGGATACCGGATTTCAGTATCGTGAACCGCCGGAAGATGAAGCTTTTATGAAGGAAGATGAATATGATCTTCTGATAGCCGATCCAACCGGTTTTTTATTCAATGTCTGGTTGCCGCGTGCATCGAAATATGTCTCTCCAGCCGGTGAGCCTGTTACGCTGGCTAATAATCTGTCATTTTTAAAAGGCGGGATGGCCATGCTTAGCTATTTCAATGCCTTTGGCCCACAGATCCAGAGGCTGCGGTCGGACTACGGCACGGTTTCAGCGATCGCAGGCATCTTTAAGGCTCCTTTTGATATTCTGGCCGATAAGCTGCGAGGGTATATTGGCTTGACCATGGATTTGTTTGAACGTCCGGAGAAAGTGCGCAAAGCCTGCGAGGCCCTTATGCCGCACTTGTTGCATATAGCCCTTTCGGGTACTGACCCCGACAAGAATGTACCAATAGGTTTCTGGATGCACCGCGGCTGTACTCCATTTATCAATATGGAGCAATTTCATAACCTCCAGTGGCCCACGCTCAAGCCGATCATTGAAGAAATATGGCGTCATGGACATCAGGTTCTTTTTTATGCGGAAGGCCGTTGGATGGCTCATCTGGA
>SDBT01004455.1_pt1 | contig 23768 bp, 24 predicted proteins | sample 2277101 | NCBI WGS metagenome assembly SDBT01 (sample SAMN10404973, study PRJNA504765) | marine sediment metagenome | isolation source: marine sediment core GS10_PC15, 103 cmbsf | place: Arctic Ocean: Southern Knipovich Ridge | collected 2010 | reverse complement strand
GAGAGCGGCTCTTTCCCTCTCGAGCGCTATCTAGATCTCCCCCTCTCTCAGTGCGATGTAGGATGGACCGTCTCGACCTTTGCGACTCAGATCGCCTACCAGCTGGGCTGTGATCCAATTATCTTTGTTGGAATGGATCTATCTCTATCACAGGGGAGATCCTATGCAGGGGGGATGGAAGAGCTGCGCGAGAATCTGATTCCCTGCACGGATCGTTTTGGGAACGAGGCGATGACCCGCCCGGATTTCCTCATGGCGAAAAGATGGTTAGAGGCCTTTGCAAAGTCCCACCCCGAGAGGAGCTTTCTCAATGCAACAGAGGGGGGGCTACAACTCTATGGAATAAGAGATCTGCCACTAAAAGTTGAGAGCCCTTCGCGCGATCTCCAAGCTCTAGTCCACCGCGCCACTCTTGAGGCGCCCCTACTCGATCTCTCTATGGTTCCAAGTAGACTCGATGAGATCTACGCAAGTATCAACCGCTGCAGTGAGAAGGTGGGGAGAGAGGAGCTCGAGAGTGAGATTTTTTACCAAGCGCACCTACTCCCAACTTGGGAGGTTTGGAGACACTTTATACAGAGCGATGAGATTGTTGCTGCGATGCAAAATAGCGAAGTTGAGAAGAGCATACAGCGAACTCTCTTTTTTCAAGAAATCATAGAGGGATTTAGGAATGAACGAAAAGTATCAGTTTAAAGAGCGGCAGCTCACCATCTGCGATCCACAGCTGGGGATCAACATCGAAGAGAGCTTCGATCCTCCTCTGATAGCGCAAGCGACAGAGGGGTTAGTTCTAAAAAATGGAGAGGCGGGGGAGCTCCTCACTGCCCACTTCGAGATAGAAGGGAAGCTTGAGGGGCAGTGCCACAGCTACTATCCTGGTGGCGAGCTAGAATCGGAGTCTTTCTACTCATCAGGGATGCTTCACGGACCCTCCCGCATTTTCAGCGAGAGAGGAGCGTGCCTCTCCGAAACCTGGTTCTATAAAGATCGGAAAGAGGGGAGGTCGATGCGCACCTATCTATCCGGGAAGGTGTGTAGTATCGAACGCTTCAAAGAGGGGAAGTTGCACGGCATCCAAGAGTACTACTATGAAGATGGCACCCTGAAATCCACACTTCCCTACCAAGCGGGAAAGTTAGAGGGCGAAGTCACCCTCTTCTGGCCAAATGGCAAGGAGAAGCGCCACTCAATCTTTAAAGAGGGCGTCCGCGATGGCTACGACCGCATGTGGAATAAGAGTGGAGGGCTGATGGATGAAGGGAAGTATGAGAGAGGCGATCCAGTGGGGCTACACCGGCGTTTCTATGAAGATGGAACGCCACACGAGCAGCGCATCTACCAGACAGCGCAGAAGTTCGACCTCAAAAAGTGGGACTCCGACGGGAATCTATTGGAGGAGTGATGCAAACTGATGAGATTTTGGATGCGCGCTATCCCAACTTGAATTTTTTGCTCCGTTTTGGAGAAGAGAGGGCCCTCCCTTTCCCTCTTCACAGCGAAGATATTGAAAAAGAGGTGGAGCGCGCTCTTGCTCCTCTTCCTCTAAAAAAACTTCAACTCCTCTACATCTTCGGCATCGGCCTGGGCCACTACTACCCCCCCCTAAAGCAGTGGCTCGCTGAAGATCGCGAACGCGACTTGATCTTTATAGAAGAGGACCTCTCTGCACTCCGCGCATTTTTAAAGAGCGACCATGCCAGCGCCATCCTCGCCCACCCTCAAATTCACATCCGATTCAATATGGATAGAAGGCGACTGAGTGCATTCTTAGAAGAGTGCGCCCAGGATTTTCCCATAGAAAATATCGAGATAATCGCCCTCGCATCGTATAAAAAACACTACCGCTCCCGCACCTACCGCATGCGTCTAAAGCTCCACCGTCTTACGACCGTCAACCACGCCATCTTCATTGAAAATCTCCACTACAACCTCTTCTTCAAGAACCTCCTTCCAAACTTTAAACGTTTTAACGGCGCCTTCTTTGGTAACCATCTAAAAGATCAGTTTCAAGGGGTTCCAGCGATAATTTGCGGCGCCGGTCCCTCCCTCTCCAAAGATATCGAGACGCTCCGCACCCTCGACAACCGCGCCCTCATTTTTGCCGGGGGCTCCGCCATCACAGCGCTCAGTAACCAGGGCATTCTTCCCCATTTCGGGATGGCGATCGATCCAAATTTTGAAGAGTACCACCGATTCGCGGCGAGCTCAGCCTTTGAGATTCCTCTCTTCTATGTGAACCGTCTGCTGCCTCGCATCTTCGATACCTGCAATGGGCCGCGAGGATACCTTCATACGATGACAGGAGGGATGGCGGAACTCTGGATGGAAGAGAAGCTCGGGATCGAAGGGGAGCCCCTTCAAGAGGGGTTCGATCTCGAAGCGCTCTCAGTCACCACAACCTGCATCCAGCTCGCCTGCAGCCTCGGCTGCAACCCCATCATCCTCTCAGGAGTCGATCTAGCCTTCACCGCCGAGCGCTCCTATGTCTCAGGAGTTGTTCCAGAGGCCCGCCTCCTACTAGATGAGCGAAGAGAGGAGGTCCGCGTCTCGGAAAAGCTCCTCTCTCGGCAAGATATCTACGGTCAACCGATCCATACCCTCGTTAAATGGGTCATGGAATCGAGCGCGATCAGCCACTTTGCAAAGAAGAATCCAGAGCGCACCTTCATCAACGCCACAGCCGGCGGCCTCGGCTTCAAAAATATACCCAACCAGCCGCTCCAATCAATTCCGCTGCAGCGCTCTAGCGATCTACATGGAAAAATCCACCAGCTCATCGAGAGACATAGACTCCCAACGTCCACTTCGCAGATCGATCTGCATCTCTCCCAGCTCAAAGCGAGCCTCAAAGAGGCGAAGTCCTACGTGCAAGCAGCGCTCTCCGAACTGAGGCAGCTTAAAGGGCAAGAGCGCGATCCCGAGTCCGGGAGACTTATCTTTATTCAAATGGAGCTCGAATCACTCGATAGCTACACCTGCTTTCTAAGAGATCCCGATCTCACCTTTCACCAGGTTCTCACTAGAAAGTATCGCCCCACAACGTGGAGCGCTCCCGACCATGCGATGAAGTGGAACTTCCTCCACTCCAAGTGGCTCTCCTTCGACAACTTAGTCGATTTCTATCTAGATATGTTCGATAAATAAATCTTCTTCTGCTAAGTCGAGAGAAAAGAGTAAGAGGAGTCGCATATCCCCAATCCTGAGCAAAATCAGATAGATCCAGCGTTTGATTCCATGAAAGATTTCTTAAAAATTACAAGTAAATCTGCATCGGCAATCATGAAAATGCGACAAGAGATTCTCTTTTCAAAGGGAGTCTTTTCCCCTAAAACTAAACTCTCTATGGCACTAATCTGGTCAATCGCTACAAAGTGTGAGCCTTGCTTAAAATACTATGCAGTAAAGGCTAAGGAGGCGGGGCTTACAGAAGAGGAGTTAGGGGAGCTCTTAACCGTTGGTTCAACAATGGGAGGCTGTGTGGGTGAGATGTGGTGTCTAAAAGCCTATCACGCTTTTAAACATGCGGATGAAATGGCCGCATCATGTTGTGAAGTGCATTTTGAAGATAAGTAAATTATGGATTCCATATCTCCTTGCTCATGAGAAGGGTGACCATCTCCCAGAGCAGACACAACTATGGGACTATGAAAGATGGATCATCTGGATTGGTAACTTTCACCCCATACTCCTGCACTTTCCTATCGCCCTCATTGTCATGACAGCAGTTGCAGAGCTTATCGGCATGAAGAGCCCCTCTCCACTCTTTAAACAGGCGGCGCGATTCATGATCAGTGCAGCAGCGCTCACAGCGCTTCCAACAGCGCTCCTTGGTCTAGCCTATGGGTATGATGTGAGCTATGACGAGCTCCACTCGCTGCTCTTCTGGTGGCACCGCTCTCTAGGGCTATCTACAGCACTCCTCGCACTTATCACAGCCTCCTTCAAGGAACTTCAGATCAGAGGAAAAATCGGTCGATCAGCCTATCTAATCTGCCTCACTCTTCTACTTCTTCTTGTGACAGCCACAGCCTTCCTGGGTGGGGAGATGACATTCGGCCCCTTTCCTCTTCTCCCTTAAACCCTCCCTTTACAAAATTAGGGAGATACGATTTAGTAAAAATTGGGGAAGAGCAATAACGAGAGGATGAAAGTCGTGGATAAAGCCGTCTGGTTTTTTATGAGTGAAGGGGAGAAAGAGGGGCCCGTTTCGCGCGATGAGTTGCAGGAGCTGCTCGACAGTGGAGAGATCGATCCAACAACAAAGGTCTGGACTGAGTCGATAGAGGGGTGGTCGCCCATCTCAGAACTCGAACACTTCAATATGGCTACTCTCGATGAGACACCGACAATTGCTATGGTGAAGAAGATAGACTATCCCCGTGAGACGGACGTTGAGCGAGTGCTGCCTCGGCCTTGGGTACGCTTCTGGGCGCGGATGATCGACTACTCTCTCTTTGCTCTAGTTTTAGCGTTTGCCCTTGGATTCTTCCATTTTACCATGGCGTTTTTTCAGCCCCTTTTGGGGATGCTACTCATCTTTCTATGGATCTTCGTCGAGACTATTCTGATCGCTACATGGGGGACAACTCCAGGAAAATGGATGCTTAAGACAACAGTCCAAGATGAGAATCACCATCGACTCTCCTTCTCCGATGCGCTCAATCGAAGCTTCTCCGTATGGTGGATAGGAGTCGGTGCAGGCTTGCCCATCATCTCAATTATCACCATGATCGTCGCAGCTGTAAAACTCTCAAATACAGGGACGACCTCTTGGGATCGCCAGAACAAGTATAGGATCTTCCATGGAAAAATAGGAGTGGTCCGGACACTCATCGTCATCCTCTACTTTTTCGCTTTCTTCACCTTCATCACTTGGGGTCAAATGTATTTCATGCACATGCAGGCTAGCCTGGATTTCTCACCAGCTCTCTAGAACAGCTACGCTACTCTGTCTTTCGAGTCGCCAAGAGAGGTTTTGAAGGGAAGGTTATAAACCTTGCCGAGAGAGCTTCTTGGATGAATCGAGAGACAGATGCGAAAGATTTTCCGATAGTGGTGAGAATTACAGGCTAATTTTTGAGGTAGCCATTATACGCTTGGTGCCAGTTGAAGCGGACGGCGCGGCGACTCTCCCTGTCAAAGAGCGCTTGGAGTGAGAGGTAGGGATAGGGGTGGTCGTTATCAAAATCTCGCCCCTCATGGGAGTGGTAGAGAGTGATCGCCACCTCCTTATTGTACCAAGAGGGCGTTGCACCATTTGAAAAGCGGTTTGAGCGCTGAAAAGTGGCGCCATAATACTCTTGCAGAACCTCCACGATAGCGGTGGGGTTCTCCTCAAACCCCTCAACATAAAAATCCACTTCCCCCCCGATCAGATGTTTGGAAGAGCGCGCACCCTTTGAGGCGTCGGAGTAGAGGTTATGTGCTGGGCAGCGGTGGCCGCAGGTGATGAGGACTCTCCTCCCTGTCTTCTCTTGGATGTGGTTGAGGAGATCGATCAAGATCGGGTAGATGAACTCTCTGCCATCTTTAATGGGGAGGCTATGCCGCTCGATCCCGCCGCAGTCGAGATGATAGACGAGCTTCTTGTACTTATGAAGCTGAATAGGAGGGTTGAGGACATTTCCGCGGCAGCGAAAAAACTCCTTAGTGATGCGAAGATGAGCTCCGATCCGCTTCGACTCCCAAGGATAACTCGCCCGTTTCTGCACTTTTATTTCAGGGAAAGGAAAAAAAACTTCATCCTCTTGACGCTCTATCGGTGAGACGGTGAGGTTCTGCTGTCTCACCTTTTTCTGCTCAGATCTCTCCAAGCCAGAACAGCCCACTAAAGTGCTAAGAATAAAAAGTAAAACGATCTTTTTTGCCATTTGGAGAGAGTCTATCAAAAATTGCAAAAAAAAATCGAGCAGTATATGGCTTGGGAGAAAGGGGAGAGGGATGAAGAAGGTACTCATCATAGAGAGAGAAATCTCGGAGCGAGAGCTCTTGATGAAGCTACTTAAGGCAGAGGCGTTGCAGCTCTTCTCCGTTGAAGACGGAGCGGGAGCTCTAGAGCTCCTGCAAAAACGGTCATTCGACCTGATACTTAGCGATTTAAAAGGTATTCAAACACTAAACCGTTCGAACCGCCGTCCCTTGGGAACCCCATTGATTCACCTATGCGCAAAGGACGATCCCGTCGCCTCAGAGGTCGACGATGTCTTAAATCGCCCTGTTGAGATGAAGGGGCTGAGGAGAGTCCTACAACGACTCAAGAAGGCTCCTCCAACCATTATCGCAAAGAGCCCCCAGATGAAGCAGATCCTCAAACAGATCGAAAAAATTGCCCAGAGCCACTCCAACGTCTTCATCAGCGGCGAGTCGGGAACAGGGAAAGAGGTGGTGGCTGGGATGATCCATGAGCTATCGAAACGAAAAAACCACTCCTTTGTCCGTGTCAATTGTGCAGCTCTCTCCAACACCCTGATCGAATCGGAATTTTTTGGCCATGAGAAAGGGGCATTTACAGGGGCGGTCCAGAGACGAATCGGCCGTTTTGAACTCGCTGACCTCGGCACCCTCCTTCTCGATGAGATCTCAGAGATCCCCTCCGATCTTCAAGCCAAGCTCCTACGCGTCGTCCAAGAGCAAGAGTTTGAACGCGTAGGCGGAACGCAGCCCCTCCACGTCGACGTCCGACTGATCTCCACCTCCAACAGAAATATGAAAGAGGCGATAGCTAGCAACCACTTTCGGGAAGATCTCTACTACCGCCTCAACGTGATTCCAATCCTTCTGCCACCCCTTCGCGAGCGTAGAGAGGATATCTTGCCACTCGCCGACCACTTTCTTCGTGAAGTGTGCCACCGCAACCAAATTCCAATCAAAACTCTCTCCAAAGGGGCAAAAGAGAGACTTCTCAACTACTCATGGCCTGGGAACATCCGTGAGCTTCGCAACATCATCGAACACGGAGTCGTCATGGACTACTCCGATCAACTCGAAGAGGAGCATCTCTTTTTCGACTCCTGTGATCTTAAGCAGAGAGCGATATCGCCTCAACTTATCACACTCAAACAGCTCGAAAAAGAGCACATTCTACTTACCTTGGAGCACTGCCAGAACAACCGCACGAAGGCATCCAAAATGTTGGGTATAAGCGTACGCACGCTGCGCAACAAACTTAAATTATATCAGTAAGAGACCTTCTCTGAATTAAAATTTAGAGCAAGAAGCTCTAAAAATTATCAAGAAATAACGAACTTGCTAGTCAAGAGCCTTAGAAATAAAGGGTGAGGTTTACTTATAGATGCGTCGGGGATTGCATCCCCCGCTGCCCCTTTGAGCTTCAATCCACTCTGAGGGTCTCTTCAAATTCATTCCCACACCTATAGAAGCTGTCTTTTCCCCTAATAAGATTTCTTCGGCCTGCGCAACTCTATAAGTTGACTCCGGCCTCCAGAAAACTTCTTAGGGAAAAACCCTATCTTCTGCTGTGGAAAGCAACTTAAAGAGACCCTCTGGCAAATCACTTCTCCGTCGGGGGGCCGTACCAAAGTACTGCACCCCCAAGCCCTTTGGGCTCCTTCGGATCAATTTTCCAGAAGCGCCTTGAAGCCATCGACTGCTCCAGGCTTCCATCTACCAAATTTTCAGTTTGGTATGGATGTCCTTTCGCAGAACAAGTCCAGATTAGATCTGTTCTGCGGAGAATGCAGGCAACTTGAATAGAGTTGTCAAATTCGAGCAGGAAAATTCGTTAGAAAAGGTATTAAAGATAAAGATTTTAATTTAGAGAAGGTCAGTCAACGATGGATAGTAGCGAAGAGAGCCCTTGGGGACCTCCTCCATTTGGGGGTGTTTTTCAGAGCAGACCAAGACAGGTGTGATCGACGCCCCTTCAAGAGCGTGGATCCCTTTTAGGGCGTCCTCGAAGCCGAGCATCCTATCAGATGAGCCCACCACCTCGATAGCCTTGAGATAGGCGTCAGGTGATGGCTTTGGGTTCTTGTACTCCTCCCGAGTGATCCAATGGGGGATTGTTTTAAGTAGAGGCAGCTGCTCTCTGATGAGAGAGATCTGTTTGAGGGTGGAGTTGGTGACGACAGCGTGGGGGATCTCTGCAGCTTGGACAGCCCCAAGAACCTCTTCCACCCCAGCCATCAGCTCGAGCCCCCCCTCTTCAAGGAACTTCTCATAGATAGCCTTCTTCTCCCCATAGAGTTCATCCCAGCTCCGACTCGCTAGTAGCTCGGGGGAGTGCGCAGTGATTATCTTGCACAGTCCTGTCGAGCTCTTCTGCGCCACAGCAGCAAAGGTCGGATAGTCCCATGGAAAAGAGACCCCATGCCCTTCAAGTAGACTCTTATATGCATTATAGTGCAGATGCTCCGTATTGACGAGCAGTCCGTCGAAATCAAAAAAGATGGGTGAGTATTCCAATATCCAATGCATGGTAACTACGATAACACTCATAGAGCATTCTATGCAAAATGAGAGTGTGTTTCAAGAATAGTGAGGGTGAGACGAGTGCAGAATCATTCCTCCATCAAGAGTGGCAGCAGCCAGTCCTATTCTTAAGGTAGGAGGCTTATGATAAGAGAGGGCGACTAGAAGTGCAGCGAAGTGGGCAAACTTCATTGCAGATCTAAATGAGAGAGTAACGCGTCCCTTCAATCCTTTTGCAAAGAGATATGCCACGAGTACCCCGATGGCGATGGCAGCGCTTCTTGTGACCAAAGCGTGCTTATCACTCTTTGTGAACTTGTCAGAGAGAATCGTTCCTACACTAGCACACCCAGCAGCTAGAAGTAGTCCACCTTGAGAGAATGTGCCAAAGTGCTTTGTGAGAAACTCTACTCTTCCTGCGAGTAGAGCCAGTGCGAAGAGAATTATTGGTGGCTTAGTCCAATGTAAATACTTGGACACTTCAACATCCCCATCATCGGCCTCTAAAAGAGGCATGTCTTCTAGCTCATCATCTGGAGGGTTAACAGAGTTATCAGGTGAGGGCCCAAAAGTGGGGAGATCAGCATAATAAAACTCCGTCCTTAAGTCGGTATGCTTTTTGAGGTCTTCGTTTTGTAGTGCTTCCCATGCCACGGGATCACTTTTATATGTTTTATAGTGATGGCGAGTGAAGTAAGAGGAGACGCCGGCTAGAGCTGTGGCGATGGTTGTCTGGATGAGACCAGTGCGCAGAGAGGTTAGCATAGTGATGCTCTGCACGCGCCCCTTTAATAGCTCTGTAGCATAGGGGATGAAGAGGGTACTGAGGGCAAGAGCGACTGTGACGCGCCTGAAACGATAAAAAGCAGATTTTTTGTTGTCAGGAAGTGTTTGGCTAAGGGATGCAAAAGAGCTTCCTATTACAGCTGAAAAGAGACGGCTTCCTCTAGTCGTACCTGGTAGATTAAGCAAGAGTGCACACCCTAGAAAAAGGGCGGGTTGCGCGACATGATGTAAAATTCTATTTTCAATCCGAGCCATCTTTGCTTCCTCATATTGATCTTAAATTACGAAGATCATACAGAGTTTCTGAAAAAAAGACAAATCGTAAAATTTATGTTTGATCTAGGAAGAGTATGCCGATGACTGGATTCGAACCAGCACCCTATTGCTAAGAGCAGATTTTGAATCTACCGTGTCTACCATTCCACCACATCGGCACGATCGATCGATGATACCCTGAATCTGTTTATTGTTCAAAAGAGAGTTTGTGAATTTGGAGTGTAGTAGGTTGGGGGGTATATTCGAGCTGCAGCTTTGTAAAGTTAGGGCGGGTGTTTATAGCTCGATTGAGCCTATCCCATAACGCATTCTCGACCACAAAACTTCGATCTTCATCGTAATTATGGAGAGTAATAGTGGTGAGTCCCTGGATGTTTTCTATGAGTGGAGGAAGGAGTGAGATGATATGTTCTGAAGACTCTCTGTCCAGATCGAAATGGAGGTGAACAATAGAGCCGGTCTGTTCGATCGCATTCATCAGTTTTTCTCTGTCTTCATTGCAGGCAAAGGATCCGTGGATATAGAGGTCAGTGATACTTTGAGATCTTCTGAGTTGAGGGCAAAATGCGGTGAAGAAGTCTGATGAGAGTTCCTGGTGGAAGGTCGATCCTATGTGAACTTCTGTCGGATTCTTTCCTAGGTACGCTTTAATTGCGTGGGCAAGCGCGTTATGGCACCGATCAATACCTGTTTGATCGTCCTTATCGAGCGGATCACTATAGGAAGCGTGGCAGAGGGAGGTGAAAGCTTTCCCTAGCTCTGCAAGGTCGTTAGTATTGTCGATGCGAAGCTTTTGATATTTGTTCATCACGCGCTGGTAGTGCTCGGCAATTGCCGGACTCACCTTTTTTTTCATCTCATCAGTAAATTCTTTGGGTGGTTTTTTAGCGCTAAGATCGGGCTCTCTCCCCTGGTAGTCAGGTATGAGAAGATGGATGGAGTCTTTCCACGCATTTGCTGCAAAGTCTCTCACCCAGGAAATCTTATAGGCCACTGTTTGGCAGGCTTCCCAGAAGCCGACGAAGGCCTTTTCAGGGCTACCAGAGAGGGAGTCACTATCTTTCTTAGATGAGCTCTTCTTTTTTTTCACCTTCCCGTGCCCGGCTGGTGGGACAGATTGAGCTGATGTGACTTGACCTATTGATGACATAAAACCTCTCTTTCTTTATGAGTATAATAGTATAAATTAGATTAATTGTCAGTTCATAATTAATAATTTAATATTCGACTTTATAGAGAAATAGCCCCTTAGGGGGAGCAGTGGGGCCAGAACGCTGCCGCCCTTTTTGAGTGAGGAGGTGGGGGATAACGCTCATAGGGCTCTTATTCTGAGCGATTTCAAGAAGGGTCCCGACGATATTTCGGATCATCTTATAGAGAAAGCCATCTCCTTCAAACTCGAGACGGAGGCCATCGGGCTCGAGAATCATATCGAGACGGTAGAGCGTCTTGATCGGGTTTTTGGAGCCGCACCCTGCGCTGGCAAGCGAGGAGAAGTCGTGGGTGCCCTGGAAGGCTGGGAGGGCCTCTTCAAGTAGCTTTAGGTCGAGGGGAGCGCGCATCTGGGTAGAGTAGAGGTAGCGGAAGGGATTTTGAACAGGAGAGAGGTTGAGGTGGTAGTGGTAAATCTTTTTTTTAGAGCTAAAGCGTGCATGGAAGGTCTCTGCCACAGCAACAAGGTCACGGATGCGGATATCACGTGGTAAGATCCCGTTGAGAGAGTAGAGAAGGGAGCGTCGATCTAACTCTTCATCCGCTTCAAAGTGGGCAACCTGACCAAGAGCATGGACGCCAGCATCAGTGCGTCCCGATGCGATAATAGGAGTGTGCGTACGCAGGATGGTCTTTAAGGCATCTTGGATGAGCGCTTGAATCGTCAGAGTATTGGGTTGGACTTGCCATCCCCCATACTTCGTGCCGTCATAACTGATGGTCATCTTATATTTCATAGCGATGCAGCAAAGCTGTAAATTTTGAAGAGATGGAGAGTGATCATGGATAAGAGTCTACACTATCGAGAGATTTTCCGCACCACCAAGAGAGATAGCGCGGAAATATAAAGACTTTTTAAGAAAGGTGTTTGTTCACTTTCTTAGTCATATCGAACATGTTGATAGCTCTTTTGCTACCAAAAACTTTAGAGAGTTTGTCATCCGGAATGATGTTACGCATGTTTTCTGGATCTTGTCTCTTATGTTTTTTGATGTAAGCCCAAAGCTTTTTTGTCACTTCAGTTCTTGGCATCGGTCCTTTTCCCACAACTTCTGCAAGCTCAGAACTGATTTTCATTGGCTTCATAAACTTAGAAGCGGCTTTTTTGGCCATCTGTCTCTCCTTTAAAAATATTTTCCTTTCTTGAAAGGGTATGTGTCAGTAAGTTTTTGCCCTTTAGTGTCCTCTTGTATCCCTATTGGGGATTAATAGTCAAAAAAAAAAGAAAAATAAGCTGCATTTCTCATCAGCCCTAGAAAATCTTGCATTTTAGAGGAAAAAAGTGGAAAGTGAATGAATTTCACAAGATGTATGAAAAGTTGACCATGGTCCAAACCACATTTAATGAGAAAGATTCTCCCATAGCTAGTGCAAAACTCAAGCTAGAGCGGCTAACCTATTTGAAGGACGCCCTGACTGATGCATCAACCACACACGAGAAGTTAGAAATTCTCGATGCACTCCCAGAGGTGGATGCATTTTTTTCCTCTCCTTCCGCCATCAGATCTTTTCTTGCAGGACTCTCTCCTGATTGTGAGGTTGTGATCAAAGCGATCTGCGCAATAGGTCAGGGGCCCCGTCTATTTGAGCTACCTAAAGGAGATCCCACTCCGAAACTCCGAACTCTCTTAGAAGAATTGCTCTCGATTGAGAGCTTCTATGCAGATATCGGTGGCATTGTGGGTTACCAGCAGATGGTGTTGACGCTCCTTCTAGAGGGTGAAGATCCGCAAGCTGGAAAGAGTCTCTTGCCCCCAAAGCCTATCGATTTAACTAAGGTCACAAGAGAAGTGAACGAAGCGATCTTGACAGCCATTCGTATGCAGGGTCAGATGGCAGAGCTCTATCCTGTAGGCGGTGCGGCCGACCGGTTGCAACTTAAAGATGAAAACACCGATGAAGCACTCCCTGCAGCGCGCCTGCTCTTCTTAGGAAAACCTCTACTTGAAGGGGTGATCGGGGATCTTCAAGCGCGAGAATATCTGCACTATAAGCTCTTTAACAAGCAGGTGACGACTCCGATCGCCATGATGACCTCACACCTTAATCGCAATGATGAACATATCCGCTCCATCTGCGAGAAGAACAGCTGGTTTGGGAGGGGCAAAGAGAGTTTTCACTTTGTCACCCAGCCGACAGTCCCACTCTTTAATCGGCGCGGTGATTGGTGTTTAGAGGAGCCGTTAAAGCTCCTCTTGAAACCGGGGGGCCATGGAATGCTCTGGAAGTTACTTGAGCAGGGAGGCCTCTTCAAATGGTTTAAGGAAAAAGGGTGCAAGAAAGCGCTCATTCGCCAGATCAACAATCCGATGGCGGCCACAGATTATGGCCTCTTAGCATTTTTGGGCTATGGCCATCTAGGAGATTGCAGCTTTGGTTTCGCCTCCTGCCCCCGACTTGTCAACGCCCATGAGGGGATGAATGTCATCAGAGTGAGCGGCAGAGAGCGCGCCCTCACCAACGTCGAATATTGCGACTTTGCAAAGTTTGGAATCCAAGATCGACCCCACCAAGCTGGAAGCAGATACTCCCACTTCCCTTCAAATACGAATATTCTCTTCGCCGATCTAAAAGAGGTCGATGAAGCGGTAAAAAAACATCCATTCCCCGGACTCTTAATGAACTTCCGCACAGGCTCTCACCACCATTCGAAAGGGGGAGAGGAGGAGATTGCGCGCCTTGAAACCACCATGCAAAATATCGCCGATGTGATCGATGCCGACGACTCCTATCTCACATTCTATGAGAGGCGTAAGACGATCTCTACTACAAAGCGCAAGTCGAGCGGCCAGGGGGCGCTGTTAGAGACCCCCGAAGGGTGCTACTACGACCATATACTCAATGCAACAGAGCTGCTTAAAGAGCACTGCAACCTCTCACTCCCAGAGCTCCCCAGTGAAGAGGAGTTTATCGCGAAAGGCCCCCCCTTTCTCTTCAGCTTCCATCCCGCTCTAGGCCCTCTCTACTCCATCATCGGAGAGAAGATCCAGGGGGGCTCGTTGCATGAAGGAGCAGAGTTGCAACTGGAGATTGCCGATCTTGAACTTAAGAACCTAGAGCTTGAAGGAAGCTTGCTCATCCATGCACAGAGTGTGATGGGCCACATCGATGAAGAGGGAGAGCTGCACTATAGCGACCGGACCGGGCAGTGCTCCCTAAAAAATGTGCGCGTAGAAAATGCCGGGATCGATTGGGAGGAGGACCACCTCTATTGGAAGCATGAGATCAAACGCTGCGCTGCGCTCAAGATTATCCTCCATGGCCACTCTCAATTTGTAGCAAGAGATCTCACTATTCGTGGTGATTTAACGCTAGAGGTGGATGACGGGATGCGTATGATCGCAAAGGAGGAGAAGGGGACTCTTGAGTTCACTCTAGAGCCGATCGAGGATGAGGGGCCGCTATGGCGCTACTCCATAGGTGACGCGTGCTCCATCGAGATAAAAAAAATCGGAATGTGAACACGTCACACTCCGATTTTTAAGAGTTGATCAGTAGGATCGAACTATACCACTACAAGTTACGCATTGAGTGCATTTTTGTAGTTTCCAAGGTTAAGGATCAAACCTCTATGAAGCCCGGTTTTCGTAGGTAGCTTATTAAGATTTTTCACTAGCCCATCAATTCTTTGTAGATCCTTGCTCTTAGCAGATTTCAACCCTCGCACGGTAAGACTCACTCCAATCAATGTTGCACCAGTTACGACTGCAGTTCCAAGACTTGGCTTGAATCTTAGAAATCTTGGGTAGCATCTGTCGATGACGCCAGCGGTCTTGATATAGGCGCTGCTCTTCATTGCAGCATTTGTATAGTTGCAAGCTGCTGCGTAAGTCTGTTTGATACCACTATTGATACCTTGCAATGATTTTGAAAAAAAGGTTCCTATTGATCCCATATATCCTCCATATTTTAAAATTTATTTTGAAGAGTTAGCCTGCATCTCTCAACATCTTGAGAAAAAATTCTCTGTTAAGAGACGTAGGCTGGCTCTCCACCACATTTAATTAGGCAAAATTATACAAGAATAGTTATTTATGTAAAGAGGAAACTACTTAAAGTAAAAATTTTAATGGTCTTCTGAGGTTTTATTTGCTTCCCTCTCCCCTATTCATTTATACTGCTGTTAACCCTTTTTTTGGAGAGTAAAAAATGAACGACGAGACCCGCAAAAAGCTTAAAGAGATCGACAGACGCCTCCTTCATATGTGGAGGTATCTTTGACTTAGCCGAGAAGGAGAGAGAGGTTGCAGAGCTCGAAAAGAAGATGGAAGAGGGGGATTTCTGGACGGATAACGATGCGGCTCAAAAAGTTATTGGAGAGTGCAACCTTCTAAAGGGGTGGACCACTCCCTATCGCGAAGTAAAGAAGCGCTTTGAAGATGCAAAATCTTTTCTTGAGGAGGTCGATGAAGAGGATGAGCTCTACGCAGATCTACTCACTGAGCTCAAAGAGGTCGAAGAGGGTCTAGAAGATCTCGAAATCAAGAAGATGCTCTCTGGCGAGCTCGACAGCAAAAATTGCTACTTAACGATCAATGCGGGTGCTGGTGGCACCGAGTCGTGCGACTGGGCGCAGATGCTCGCAAGGATGTATCAAAAATGGGCCACCAAGAGAGGGTGGACTCTAGAGACGGTGGAGCTTCTGCAGGGAGAGGTTGCAGGGATTAAAAATGCCACCTTTCGTATCATGGGCTCTTTCGCTTACGGCTACTGTAAAGCGGAAAAAGGGGTCCATCGCCTCGTTCGGATCTCTCCATTTGATAGCAACGCCCGCCGCCATACCAGCTTCGCCTCTGTCGAGGTGACTCCAGAGATTGAAGATGATATTTCGATCGAAATTAAGCCCGATGAGATCCGCGTCGACACCTTCCGCGCTTCAGGTGCTGGGGGGCAGCATATCAATACCACCGACTCAGCTGTGCGCATCACGCACATTCCCACCTCTATTGTGGTGAGCTGTCAAGGGGAGCGCAGCCAGTTGCAGAATAAGGAAACTTGTCTTAAAATGCTCCGTTCGAAGCTCTATGAGAAAGAGGTAACCGAGCGAGAGCAGGCCCTACAAAAAATGGGGGGCGAGAAAAAAGAGATCGCATGGGGATCGCAGATCCGCAACTATGTTTTTCAGCCCTATACTCTTGTAAAGGATACGCGAACAAAGTATGAAGAGGGGAATATTCAGAAGGTGATGGATGGAGAGATCGATGGATTTGTCAATGCCTACCTAAAAGAGTTTGGATGAGATGAAGAGAGTACCTGAAGAGATTGAGTATGAGGTTCGCTACTCGAACCAAGGAGATCTGCCCTACCTGCAGAAGTGGCTAAGAGTGCCAGAAGTGCAGCGCTGGTTTCCGATCTCAACAGAGGATGATGTTGAAATGGTCTCCAAAAACTGGATAGGATTTTCAAAATTTGGTGCGAGCTTAACGGCGACCTATAAGAATGAACCTGTCGCCATCGCTACCCTCTTTTTGATGCCCTATCGTAAGGTGATCCATCAATGTTTGCTCTACTTTATCGTCGACCCCGACTTTGCTGGGCGCGGCATTGGAACTTCCATCCTGCGCAACATCACCCATCTGGGAAAGAGCTACTTCCGCTTCGAAAAGATGCACATCGAACTCTATGGAGGCAGCCCCGCGATCTCCATTCTGGAAAAAGCAGGCTACCATAAGATATTTTCTCAAGAACACTTCATCAAAGAGAGCGATGGCAACTATCTTCCGCGTATACTCTATGAAGTTGAACTGAAGGAGAAATAGTGGGAAGTAAACCCGTAGTAACGATGCGTAAGACGACCGAGAAAGATAGCCCATTTTTCTTAAAATGGTTCGAGCAGGAGGGCGTCTTAGATGGCTTCCCCATGACAGATAAGAGGGAGGTAGAGGACTCCGTGCGTATCTGGATGCTCTACGCCAAAAAGGGCTCTTCGATTACAGCGCTCTACAAGAAAAAGCCTTGCGGCTCTGCCAACCTCTATATCAATGATATTGAGAAGATGAAGCACCACTCTCTCTTCGTTATCCTTGTCGATGAAAAAATGCGCAATAGAGGCATCGGCACGCTCCTTCTCAAGGAGATCAGTAGAATAGCAAAAGAGAAGTTTAAGGTTGAGATCCTCCATCTGGAGGTCTACGAGAACAACCCCGCCCTCAATCTCTATAAACGGTTGGGCTTTGAGGAGTATGGACGCCATCCCCGATATCTTAAAGATGAGAAGGGCAACTATTACGATAAAATTTTAATGCAGAAGGAGTTGTAGAAAGTGGCTGGACATAGTAAGTGGGCAAATATCAAACACAAAAAGGGGCGGGCCGATGCAAAAAAAGGGAAGATATTCTCAAAGCTAGCCAAAGAGATCATCAGTGCGGTCAAACAAGGCGGACCCGATCCCAAAGCTAATACCAAATTGCGTCTAGTGCTACAAAAAGCGAAAACTGCGAACTTCCCTTCCGATAACATCGAACGCAACATCAAGAAGGCTGCAAGCAGCGATCAAGCCGACTTCCATGAGATGACCTATGAACTCTATGGCCATGGGGGGGTTGGGATTATTGTCGATGCGATGACTGACAATAAGAACCGGACAGCTTCCGATATGCGCATCGCCACAAATAAGAGAGGAGGGAGCGTCGCTACTCCCGGCTCGGTCGCCTTTAACTTCGATCGAAAAGGGGTGATTCAGATCGCAAAAGATCAAGCCGATGAAGATGAGCTCTTCATGAAGGCTACCGATGCCGGTGCCGATGACTTCGATACCACCGAAGATGGCTACATTGTAGTCACTCCCCCCGATAAACTTATGCGAGTGAAGGAGAAGCTCGAAGCCGATGGACTCTCCATACTTGAGGCGAGCCTCGAGATGCTTCCCAAAAATTCTGTCACCTGCGATGAGGCCACAGCTAAGGCCAACCAAGAGCTGATCAATTGGCTAGAAGATCTCGACGACGTCGACGCTGTCTTCCATAACATGGAAGAGTAACCATACAGAATCAACTCCAAACAATTCTCCTTGAACTAGTGTAGCTTATATGTTACACTTCTAATTAGATGAAAAAGATTGAAATTGAATTCTATATCAATGCAAACGGTAAGTCTCCATACATCAAATGGATCAACTCTTTAACCATCACAGTTAGGGCAATGATTCTTAGGCGTATAACTCGATTGGAAGCAGGAAACTTTGGGGATGCAAAGCTCATCAAAAGCTCAAGAGATTTCAAAAGCTAAAAAATATTGGCAGGATTACATGGAGAACAACAAGGGGTAATATGGGAAACCGCTCAAAAAAATACAAAGAAGATTATCTATACGAACAGCTTCAAAATCCTAAAGAGGCCGCAGCATATCTCAATGAGTGCTTAAAGGACGAAGATCCTGCTGTTTTTCTTATTGCGCTGCGAGATGTAATCAAGGCTAACGGAGGGATGTCAAAACTCGCTGAGGAGATCGAACGCAACCGAGAAAGCCTCTATCGGTCTTTCTCAGTAGATGGAAATCCTGGTATAAACACTCTCGTGGATACCCTTGACGTTTATGGCCTCGAAATCAGCGTGAAACCTATGAAGCTACACGCTTAATAACCCCACTATGTCTAGTTGAAAAACATCTGGCTAGAAGATCTCGACGACGTCAACGCTGTCTTCCATAACATGGAAGATTAACTTGAAGGGATCTGCCATAAAAGATATAGAGATGTTTTATGGAAGAGATAACAGATTGGGATGATACCCACTACAAAGGTGGAGATGGCATCATTGTTGCAACCAACGAAAAGCTTGAGTGGTTGCTCAAATGGTGGTGGGGTCATTATATTAAGCACAATACCTTCCCTGTCACTTTCATCGATTTTGGCATGTCTAAAAGTGCCCGCATATGGTGTGAAAATCGCGCCCCTGTCATCACCCTCTCTCCCCCCCCTCTAAAACCTCAAGAAGCCATCCCCCATGAGACCCAAGAAATCTGGGAATCAATCTATGGACCCACCCTTTGGGATGCCAGGAAAGGATGGGGACGAAAACCCTTCGCTTTTCTTAAAACCCCTTATGATCGCACCATCTGGCTTGATATCGACTGCCAAGTTCTAAAACCCCTGCACTCTCTTTTCGATGCCTCAGCTTCCGGCATCGCCATGGTTCTTGAACCAGAACGTACTGTCAAAAAAAGTCGTAAACTCAACCTTCTGCTTCCGGGAGAAGTCTCCTATAATTCCGGTGTGGTTTCCTTTTTACGCACCTGCCCCCTCATTCCAGAATGGGCCAAGCGCACACTCTCTGACAATCATCTCTTTTATGGTGATCAAGACATCCTCAGTCGCATCATCCATGAACAAAAACCATCCATGACCACCCTTCCTGATATCTACAACCGTCAAGTCAGATATGGCTACACTCCCGAAACCTTCATCCTCCATTTCGTTGGCGGCAGAGGAAAAAAAGATCTCTTCAGACTACTTTAAAAAACTTCTTAATTCTAAGGAATGAGGTGAGGAAGACCAGCCCTGTGAAGAGGAGGGCGAGGGGGGTGAAAAATGAAGGGAGTAGAATCATGAGCGAAAAGAAGATAAACGCTTCGCCCCTCTCTATAATTCCTGGACTGTAATGGAAGCTCTTTTCGGAGCTGTTCTCCTGAAATATCCCCACCACCAGAAAGGTGGTCACGCAGAAAAAGACACTTCCTAGAATCAAGAGACAGGGGAGTCCCCGCACGAGTGGAGCGTAGAGGTAGAGGCCTAGAACGATGGAGAATTCTACTAAGCGATCGGAGGCGATGTCAACCACTGCCCCTTGGGGGGAGGTTTGGTTTTTATGACGGGCAAGTGAGCCATCGAGGGTGTCGAAAAATCCACTTACTAAGAGAGAGAGGAAAGCGAGATAGCTCTGATGGGCCATTAAAAAGAGGGGGATGAGAACGCCCGCAAGCAGGGCTAATGCCGTTGCACTCTTGGGCGATAGGGCGTCAAAGAGACCGCGCTCTATAAGCGGCTGTAAAAAAAGGCGTTGGTAGGGTGAGCGATAATAACTGTCAATCATGGTCTTTTAACAAAACGTTTAACAAAGATCGGGATAAAAGCAAAGAGGGCAATCACGACAAGAGCGATCTTTACCTGAGTATTGAAGATCGAGTCGATTGAAAAGGCCTCACCCTGTTCAAAAATGGCACCTAGGCCGCTGCCGGCTTGGGTAAAGACGTAGGAGCCTGGAATAATACCGACAAAGGTTGTCCAGATGTAGGTGGAGAGGCGCACATTAAAAAAAGCGGGAGCTAAGTTGACAAGCCAAAAAGGAAAGAGGGGAAGAAGACGGAGGAAGAGGAGATAGCTTGCTGCGTTATTCTGGAACCCCTTCTCCATCTTGCCTAAGAAGGGGCCCGCTCTCTTCCTAAGAAAATCTCCGAGCGCGGTGCGGGCGGCTAAGAAGATGATCGTCGCGCCGATCGTTGCGGCGACAACGACGTAGAGGGTACTCAAGGGGATTTCAAAGAAGAAGCCACCAACGATAGTCAGGATCGCGCCACCAGGAAGCGATAGAGCAATCACAACGATATAGAGGAGCATGAAGAGGAGCGGCGTCAAGATAGGGTGGAGGGCGATATAATCTACAATGATCTCGCGATGGGTTTTAATATTTTCAAAGGTGAGGGTGTCTAGGAGTCCCGAAGCGTAGGCGATAGCCATGAGGAGCACGATGATGATGAGAGGAATCCACTTTTTCACTTGCGGAATTTTGGTAAGATCGTTTGTGTTAGCCACTTGTCGGCAGCTTTGCGGATCGCTAGGCTCTCTATCGGATAAGGATGCATCAGATTGCTGAACTTTCTAAGTGGCATCTTAGCCAGCATGGCGGTAGAGATCTGCATCAGCATCTCGCCGGCGCGCGGACCGACAATCGTAGCACCTAAAATCTGGCTACTCCATTTTTTTGTGATAATTTTCACAAAACCTTCAGTACGCCCAGAGGTGATATTACGATCCACCTCTTTGAATGGGACGGTGTAGATGGCCACCTTGCTCCTGTCGCACTCACTCTCCATCACTCCGATGCTCGCCACCTCAGGGTCTGTAAAGGTGCAGCGTGGGATAGGCTGTCTACTCTTCTTAAAATAGAAGGGAAGCAGAAGGTTTTTTAGGACCGTCCGCCCCTGATTTTCGGCGTAGTGGGTGAAGAAGGGAGGTCCCGCAGCATCTCCCACAGCCCAGATATGCTTGTTGGAGGTGCGGCCATACGCATCAGTCTGCACCCCCTCTTCCGAGAATTTAACTCCCGCAGCAGCTAAATTGAGCTCTTGAATATGAGGGCGCCTACCCGCTCCGATAAAGAGCTGCTCTGCTTGGAGTCGCTGGACCGCTTTACCACGCACCTCCACCTCAAAAGAGTTCTCATAGAAGATGCGCTCTGTCGTGCACTCCATCAAGAGGTTGATCCCCTCTTTTTGAAAGCGCTCCATCACAACTTGGCGGGCGTCTGCGTCCTCACGATTCATGATGTAGGGCTTCCTTACAACGAGGGTGACGGAGGAGCCGAGCCGCGCAAATGCCTGGGCAAGTTCACATCCGATCGGGCCGCCTCCAATGAAGATGATGCTCTTGGGAATTTTCTTCAGATCGAAGACCGTCTCATTAGTGAGGAAAGGCGTCCCTTCGAGTCCCGGGATATTTGGGATAACTGGATAGGAGCCCGTTGCGATGACAATATCTCTTCCTCGGACCCTCTCACTTCCCACAGAGAGAGTCTGGCCATCTTGAAAGAGGGCAGCTCCATCTAAAGTCTCCACCCCAAATGAATTGAGTGTAGAAGCGTCCTCGCGCATGCGCACTTCAGAGATAATTTTGCGGACTCTATCTAAAACGCCGGTTGCGTCGAAAGAGAAGGGAGAGCTCTCTATGCCTAACTCTTGGCAGCGGCTTAAAGCGTGCGCTTGGTTCGCCGAAGCGATCAGCGACTTACTTGGAATGCAACCATAGTTCGTGCAGTCACCTCCATACGCTCCCTTCTCTATGAGGAGGACTTTTTTACCCGCCTTGGCGCCGCCAATCGCGACCACCAATCCTCCAGCTCCCGCACCGATAACAATGATATCAAATCGTTTCTTCATTGAAGTTATTCCCTCTACTTTTCTATATAGAGTTTTTAGGAATTAAATTCTAACACACCCATGCATGCAGAAAAAAAACGGCTTCAAGAGAATAAAAAGCGGACAGCCTATTGGAAACGTTGGGGCCCCTATCTAGCGGAGCGTCAGTGGGGGACAGTTCGGGAAGATTACAGTGAAGATGAAGATACGTGGGGCTATTTCACCTATGAGATGGCCCTCTCACGCGCCTACCGCTGGGGAGAAGATGGCATTGCAGGGATTTGCGATAGCCACCAACGCCTCTGCTTTGCGCTAAGCTTTTGGAATGAGCAGGACCCCTTCTTGAAAGAGCGCCTATTTGGGTTGACCAATCCCGAGGGAAACCACGGAGAGGATGTCAAAGAGTACTACTACTACCTCGATAATACGCCTACCCACTCCTACATGAAATACCTCTACAAATACCCGCAAGCTGAATTCCCCTATGAAGAGATCCGGAAGGTGAATAGCGCTCGCAGCCAAGATGAGGGGGAGTATGAGCTGATCGATACAGGCATATTCGACCACAACCGCTACTTCGACATCTTTGTGGAGTATGCGAAAAAGAGTCCCGAAGATATCTACATCCGTATCACCGCTCACAATCGCGGCAACGAAGAGAAAAACCTCCATCTTCTCCCCACATTTTGGGCTCGAAATCGATGGTTTACAAAGAGAGTAAAAAAACCGCTCTTAAGAGCTGTCGATGGCCATATCGAAGTGGAGCATGAAGAGCTAGGACGCTGGTCTCTCTATGGTGATCCGAGCAGCAAGCTGCTCTTTACAGAGAATGAGACCAAGGGCAAAGAGAGCTACGCAAAAGATGGAATCAATGAGTACGTTGTCAAAAAGATAGAGGGCGCAGTCAACCCTGCAAAAGAGGGGAGCAAGGCATCCTTTCACACTATTCTCTCCATTCCAGCAGGGGAGAAGAGAGAGGTGCTTCTGCGGCTCACAACCGATGAGGGAGGTAAAAATCCTCTAGCCAATCTGGAGAAGGTTTTTAAAACGCGCATCAAAGAGGCCGACGAATTTTATGAGGGACTCCTCCCAAAGTCACTGAGCGAAGATCATAGGTTGATCGCGCGGCAGGCTCTCTCGGGAATGCTCTGGAACAAGATGTACTACAATCTCATCATCCCAGAGTGGCTTAAGGGAGATCCCGATTTTTACCCCCCCCTTCCCCCTCATAATCCTGTCACCGCGCGCAATAGTGAGTGGCTCCATCTCTACTGCGATGACGTGATCTCGGCTGCAGATAAGTGGGAGTTTAATATGTTCTTCTCTTGGGATAGCGCCTTCCACTCGATCCCCCTTGCTATGGTCGATCCCGAATATGCGAAGCACCATCTCAACCTACTCACCCAAGAGTGGTACCTCCATCCCAACGGGATGTTTCCAGCCTATGAGTGGAATTTCTACGACGTTAACCCCCCCGTCCATGCGTGGGCGACGTGGCGCGTCTTTAAAATCGAAAAGAAGCGAACCGGTGAAGAGGATAGGCTCTTTTTAGAGCGCGTCTTTCAGAAGCTCCTCATCAACTTCACATGGTGGGTTAACAGAAAAGATAACTCGGGGAAGAACATCTTCCAAGGGGGGTTTTTAGGGCTCGATAACATCAGCGTCTTCAACCGGAGTGAAGATCTACCCGAGGGGGCAGCGCTCTACCAGTCCGATGCGACAAGTTGGATGGCGATGTACTGCCTCAATATGCTCACTATTGCGTTTGAGCTGGCAAAAGAGGATCCCACCTATGAAGATATGGCCAATAAATTCTACAACCACTATCTCCTCATCGCCGATGCCATCAACTTCTCTGAAGAGCGCAGCCACCCCCTCTGGAACGAAGAGGATGGCTTCTACTACGATGTACTCACCCTAGCCGACGGGAGAGAGATGCCCCTTAGAGTGCGCTCACTTGTCGGATTGATGCCCATGCTCGCCGTGATGAC
>SDBT01004454.1_pt1 | contig 23770 bp, 21 predicted proteins | sample 2277101 | NCBI WGS metagenome assembly SDBT01 (sample SAMN10404973, study PRJNA504765) | marine sediment metagenome | isolation source: marine sediment core GS10_PC15, 103 cmbsf | place: Arctic Ocean: Southern Knipovich Ridge | collected 2010 | reverse complement strand
CACATATAGTGGGCAAATATATTGTAGCGGGCGGTCGTTTCTTGCGGGGTGGCGTTTTCTTTCATGGCGGTGATCAGCGTGGCGACCCCGTTGTCGTCACTGCCGCAGACGAACCGCACGTTCCGGCCGCGAGCCCGGAGGTACCTGACATAGGTGTCGGCGGGCAGATAGGCACCGGCAATGTGCCCCACGTGCAGACGGCCGTTGGAGTAAGGCAAAGCGGCGGTAACCAGGAACCGTTGATCGGGCATTCTTGCGCCTTTCTGATGCCGTTTCGGCCCAGGCCAAATCAGCCTGCGGTGTTGGGCTTGCTGTTGGGCTCGCCGGGGGCGGCGTCTTGTCGCCGGACTCGCCGGTAAGTTGCCCAACCCCGTTGACCACTGGCGATTGTAGTGCGCCGGCGGCTCGATACAAGCATGCAATGGGCACCAGGGCTCCGTCGGGGCGACCTTGACAGCTATTTGCTCAGGCTCGTAACATTCGGACCGGCGAGAGTCCCGAGGAGTATATATGAAGCCCGTGGCTGACAAGTTCATTGGTAGTTTGCTGTCCCTGGCGTTATTGGTTGGTGGGGCAGGTTGTGCGGGTGATGGGCAGGTCGGCGGGATCGACAGCGGGGTCAGTCTTCATCGACCCAGCAAGATTGAGATATTGCCCTTTACCAGAGTTACCAGCTTCGACAAGGACCAGATCCCCGACGGGGTGGAGGTGGTGCTGCGCCTGATAGACCCGCTGGGCGATACCATGAAGGCCTACGGGCGGTACCACTTCGAGCTGTTCGAGTATCGTAAAGCCTCCGCCCAACGGCAGGGCGAGAGGCTACTGTTCTGGCAGACGGATGTAAATTCGGTGGCGGCCCAGAGGCGCTTGTGGGACCGGATAACGCGGACCTATGAGTTCCAACTGGGGTGGGATCGGCCGCTGGTGCCCAACCGCAAGTATTTGCTTCAAGTTACGTTCCTTGGGCAAGGACAGAAGCGGCTGTACGCCGAGCACTTGCTGGATTTCCGACTGCCGACCGAACATATCCGCGAGCTCTGGCAGCGGTAATCGGCAGCGCGTCTAGCGCAGTCCGGCGGCGCGGCCCAGCGTTTTGGCTTTGTCGGTTTTTTCCCAGGTAAACCACGGGTGTTCGCGTCCGAAGTGGCCGTGTCTGGCCGTCTCTTTGTAGATGGGTCTCTGTAGCTTAAGGTGGCGGATCATTTCCCGCGGCTTGAGGGGAAAGTGCTCGAGCACCAGATCGGCCAGACGGTCCTCGTCGATGCGTCCGGTGCCGGCGGTGTTGACCAGCACGCTGACCGGTTCGGCCACGCCGATGGCGTAGGACAACTGAATCTCGCATTCGTCGGCCAGTCCGGCGGCGACGATGTTCTTGGCCACATAGCGTGCCATATAGCTGGCTGAGCGGTCGACTTTTGAGGGATCCTTGCCGCTGAAGGCGCCGCCGCCGTGGCAGCCTCGCCCGCCGTAGGTGTCGACGATGATCTTTCGACCGGTCAGCCCGGTATCGCCGTAGGGACCGCCGACGACGAAGCGCCCGGTAGGGTTGATGTGGAAGGTGATTTTGTCATGCCACAGCTTGGGGCAGATTCGCCGGACCGCGGGTTTGATGACCTTGCGGATCAATTCGTCCTTGGCCTGGTCGTTAAGGTGGCTGCGGCGGTTGAGCAGCGAGGCGCGCTCTATGTGTTGGGTGGACAGCACGATGGTGTCCAGGCGCTTAGGTTTGCCGTCGCCGTACTCGACGGTGACTTGGCTTTTTCCGTCGGGCCTGAGCCATTTGACAATGCCCTTCTGTCGCACCTCGGCCAGGCGCGCCACCAGGGCGTGAGCCAACTGTATGGGCACGGGCATGAGCTGCTTGGTCTCATTGCAGGCATAGCCGAACATCAGCCCCTGATCGCCGGCGCCCTGTTCTTTGCCGCGCGATTGGTCCGCCGAAACGCCCAGGTCGATGTCGGCGGATTGTCTGTGGAGGGTGCGAACGACGGCGCAGCTTTGGTAGTCGAAGCGTGCGGTCGGATCGGTGTAGCCGATCTCCTTGATGGTCTGGCGGGCAACGTCCTCGGCCGAGTCGAGCGCTTTAAGGGCTCGGTCGTTATGGACGGTGACCTCGCCGGCGATGAGCACCAGGCCGGTGGTGACCAGGGTTTCGACGGCGACGCGGGCCTCGGGGTCCTTGGCGATGAGGCTATCGAGAATGGCGTCGGAGATCTGATCGGCGACCTTGTCGGGGTGACCCATGGAGACTGACTCAGAGGTAAACAGGCTGTTTCGGCTGCAATGATTCATGTTTAGTGCCAAAGCTAGAGCTCCTTATCGACAAAAGGATGAGCTACACACGGGCTTACCACTCCGAAGTCGATATGATAGAGGTGCCCGCTGGTTGCGACAAGTCCGCTGGGCTTAGAGCCGGAAGTTGGTCGGTCGCTGGTCGGTCAACTGTCTTAATGCTTTGGGCTGGACGTCTATGCCCCAGCCCAGTCCGCCCAAGGCTTTGAATCGTCCGCCGTAGCCGAACCTTACCGGGCGACTGACCACGTCCTTGGTCAGCAGGAAGCGCCCGAAGCTGCCTTCGGCAAACCGCACTGCCGGAACGACTTGCAGAAATCGTCTGCCGGCGGCCGAGAGTATTCCGGTCTCGCCCACCATGCAGCCAAGCTGATAGGCGATGCCGCTCTGCCTGGCCAGTCCCGCCAGCTTGATTGCCGGTAGCAGTCCGCCGTTCTTGCTCAGGCGAATATTGAAAAAGTCTACCGCCTGGTGGGCGGCGAGTTCTTGGGCTTGCTGGTAGGTGACCAGCGACTCGTCGGCCATGAGTGGGCAGTCAACCCGACTTCGGAGCTTGGCCAACTGCTCAGGTTGCTCGTGGCGCAAAGGTTGTTCGACGCAGGCGATGGGCAGGTCGCGCCAACGAGTGAGGTTCTCAGCCGCCTGCTCAGGCGACCAGGCGCCGTTGGCGTCCAGTCGCAGGCTGGCCCGGCCGCTTCGCAGCTTACCACCCAGGGCCCTGACCACTGCCGGCAGCACCTGCTGGTCGTCGGGCAGGCCGACCTTCAATTTGAAATGGCGCAGCCCGAAGAGCCGCTGTCGGCGCAGGCTTCGCAAGACGCCGGAGACCGTGCCGCCGGACAGAACCCCGCTGTAGCGGACGCGCCCTACGCTGCCGGGCGGACCGAAATTGGCCAGGCCCAGCCAGCCGGCGGCTTCGTCGATGCTCCTGCGAAAAAGGCGGCTGTAAGCGTCGAGCAGGGCCAGCTCCAGACCGGCGCGGGCTGCGGCTATGCAGCGTCCGGCGGTGTCGGCGAAGGGCAGCTCACTCAGCAGCTCCAAAGCGGCGGGGAACGAGTCGGGCCGCCACCGCAAAACCAAGGGAACCAGGTGGTGCTCGACGGTCTGGTAAACGGACTCGATGGTCTCGCCGGTTACGTAGTCTCGCGGGTGGGTCTCGCCGTAGCCTACGGTTCCGTTGGCCAGTTCGGCCTCGAAGACGATGGGCTCGGCGAATGCCCGCTGACCGGCGGCGTGGGCGAAGCGAACCTTCATAGGGATAGTCAGATGATAAAGCGTGATTCGTGAGATCGGCGCGGACATAGTCTTGGGCTACCGCTGTGCTGCATGGGGGATTTTACGGCCGGGGCGCTGGTATACCAATGACAAAGGTTGGGTGGGCGGCAAACGAGGATGTGGGACCGATGCCGCCGGGATTGCAATTACGCCCACCGAGGGCTATGAATGTGCCAGGGATCGGGCTGAGTTAGGGGCGTTTTGGGTCATGTCTGACGTGGGTCTGGAACATCTGCGGAAGACCTTTGGCACCGTGGTGGCGCTGGACGACTTTACTGTCCGCGTATCAGAGGGCGAGTTGTTCTTTGCGCTGGGTCCGTCCGGCTGTGGCAAGACGACGCTGCTGCGTTGCCTGGCGGGCTTCTGCGAACTTGATTCGGGGAAGATCCTGTTCGGGCAGGAAGAGATAACCACCCTACCGGCCCATAAGCGCAATACGGTCATGGTATTCCAGAGCTACGCGCTCTGGCCTCACATGACGGTCGAGCAGAACGTGGCGTTTGGTCTGAGGGTGCGCCGCGTGGGGCGGCAACAGCGTCGGCAGGCGGTCCGGCAGGTGCTGGCGTTGGTGCAAATGGCTGATCTGGCTGGGCGCAAGCCGCATGCCCTGTCCGGCGGGCAGCAACAGCGTGTGGCTTTGGCCAGGGCGCTGGTGGTGCGTCCGCGATGCCTGTTGCTGGATGAGCCGCTGAGCAATTTGGATGCCAAGTTGCGGCTGGAGATGCGGGGCGAGATAAGGCAGATCTGCAAACAAGCCAACGTGACCACCATCTACGTTACACACGACCAGAGCGAGGCGCTGTCCATTGCCGATCGGATAGCTGTGTTGCGCGACGGGCGCCTGGAGCAGGTGGGGCGTCCGCAAGAGCTTTATAATCGTCCGACCAACCGTTTCGTAGCCGGTTTTCTGGGTGAGACGACATTTCTGGAAGGCTCGGTGATCGGCGGCGACCAGGGGCAGGTGGTGGTGGGCACGTCCATGGGCCGGTTACGTGGCAGCAGCGGCGATCAGACCATGGCAGCCGGGGATAAGGTGGTTTGCTCGATTCGGCCGGAGTCGGTTCGCTTGGGTCGCCCGCCCGCCGACGCCGCCAACCGGTTCAGTGGCAAGATAATTCGGACAGCTTACCTGGGCCAAGTAGCCAGGCACGAGCTGTTGATCGGCTCGACAAAGCTGATGGCCTTCGAGCTGAATCCGCAGTCGCGCGGCCTGGTGCAGCACCAGGAGGTGCGGGCGTGGATCGACCCCGAGGACGTGGTGGTTCTGTCTTGACTGTGAGGTGGCCATTATGAGATCGGCAACTTTAATAGGATTGGCGTGTCTGTTGTCGTGTGTGACAGCCGGTTGTCGGCGGGCCGGCGAGGAGGCGACGGCAGCGGTGGTGGTGATCATCTCGCCTCATAATCCTCACATTAGGTCGGAATTCAGCCGGGCGTTCCGGGCATGGCACGAGCGGAATTACGGTCAACCGGCTGAGCTGGACTGGCGGGAGGTGGGCGGGACGGGTCAGATTTTGCGATTCTTGCGGGGCGAATATGAGGCGGCGGACAAGCGAGGCGTGGGCGATGCCGGGGTCGGGGTGGATATTTTCTTCGGCGGCGGCCCGACACACGAGCAGGCCAAGAACCTGGGGCTGACCGCACCGGCCAGGATCGACCAGGAGCTGTTGGCGCAGATTCCGGCCGAGCTGAACGGGGTCAGGCTTTACGATCCGCAGCACTATTGGTTCGGCACTGCCCTGAGCAGCTTTGGGATTATCTACTTCCGCGAGGGGCTGGAGCAGTTGGAGCTGGACCCGCCGCAACGATGGGCCGACCTGGCCGATCCTCGGTATTTCGGCCGGCTGGTGTTGGCCGATGCCAGCAAGTCGGGCAGCGCTCGAGCCTGTTACGAGATGGTGCTCCAGCGGTACGGATGGCAGAAGGGCCTGCCGTTGCTGCTGCGGATTGCCGCTAACACCCGCCAGTTTGTCGAGAGCAGCTCGACCGTGCCGCGCGAGGTGGCCAAGGGCTCGGTGCTGGCGGGCATGTGCATCGACTTCTACGGCTACGCCCAGATCGATCAGGTGGGCGCGGACCAGGCCAATTTCGTGCTGCCGGCCGGCGAGACGGCTGTAGCGCCCGATCCGATCAGCCTGCTGCGCGGCGCCCCTCACCGGGAGCTGGCTGAGCGGTTCATCAACTTTGTGCTCAGCGAAGAGGGTCAGCGTCTGTGGTGCCTGCGGGCCGGCAGCGAGGGCGGTCCGGTCAAGCATTCACTGTACCGCCTGCCGGTGCTCCCGGAAGTGTATCGCAAATACGAAAAGGACCTGGTGGTTTACAGCCGGCCCTTCGAGCAGAAAGACGCCCTGCGGTTTGACGAGTCGGCCAGCGCCCGGCGGACGCTCTGGCTGGGCTGGTTGTTCAAGTCAGCCTGCATCGACAACCAGAAGCTCCTGCGCCGGTCCTTTAAGGCTGTGATCGACTCGAAGATGGACCCGAAACTGCTGGCTGAATTTGACCGCCTGCCGTGCACCGAGGCCGAAGCCTTCAGGCTGGGCGAACTGCTGGCCGGCTCGCAGCAGCAGCGCGACCAGATAACCCGACAATGGTTCAACTTTTACCGCGGCAAGTATGAAAAGATCTTGCAGATGGCTCGCGGTGGATAGCGATAGTTGTCCGAATGTGAGGGGGATTTCGTTTGTGCCGGGCCCTTGATGTTCGGGCTGCCCGTGACGGCGGCGATATCTTCTGAGGTTCACTTGCTGTGCTTTTTCGTTTTAGTTTATACGGTTTTCTGAAGAATCAGCGGTACTTTGAGCCGTTCCTGTGGCTTTTCTTTCTCGATCGGGGGCTTAGCTTTACTCTGATCGGCACGCTGATCGCGTTTCGGGAAATCTGCGTCAACATCATGGAGGTGCCCAGTGGCGCCATTGCCGACCTGTACGGGCGGCGGCGCTGCATGATGCTGTCCTTCGGGGCCTACATCATCTCGTTCGTTATCTTTGCCACCAGCGCAGCGTTATGGTCGCTGTTTGCGGCCATGCTGCTCTTCGCCGTGGGCGAGGCCTTTCGCACCGGGACCCACAAGGCCATGATCTTCGACTGGCTGGCCAGCCAGGACCGCCAGAACGAAAAGACCAAGGTGTACGGCTTCACTCGAAGCTGGTCGCAGATAGGCTCGGCTGTGTCGGTCTTGATCGCCCCGGCCATTGTCTTTGCCAGCGGCGATTATGCCTGGGTGTTCTGGTTGTCAATTATCCCCTATGTGGGCGGGCTGATCAACTTCGCAGCCTATCCGGAGTTTCTGGACGGCAGGAAAGAAGCGCGCCTGTCTATGGGCAAGGTGGTCAGGCATCTGCTTGATGCCTGCCGGCAGTGCGTCGGGAATGTTTCCCTGCGCAGGCTGCTTGGCGAATCGATGACCCATGACGGAATGTACACAACGGTCAAGGACTACCTGCAGCCGCTGATAAGGAACGCGGCGCTGGCTTTGCCGCTGCTGGTCGGACTGACGGCGGACCGGCGAGTGGCCGTCCTGGTGCTGCCGGTTTACTGCATACTGCATCTTCTTTCGGCGGCCGGCTCGCGCCAGGCACACAGGATCAGCAGCGCCGCCGGCGGCAAACGGGCCGCCTCCAGAGGCATTTGGGCGTTTGAAGGGCTGTTATTCGTTAGTCTCGTTCCGTTGCTCATCTACCGGGTATATGCCCTGGCCATTGCGGCGTTCGTGTTGCTGGCGATCTGTCATAACATCTGGCGGCCGATCTTCTTGAGCAGAGTCGACGAGTCTTCGGACGCCGCGCTGGGCGCCACCATCCTGTCGGTTGACTCACAGGCCAAGTCGTTTTTCACCATGATTGCAGCCCCTATACTGGGATTTGCCGCCGACCATTTGGGCCTGTGGGTGGTGGGAGCGGCCGGGGCCGTAGCGGCCGCCGCCATGCTGCTGACGGCGTCTCGACGCGGACCTCGGCGGTCTGACGCTCAAGCGGGCGCGGCATCGGATTGATCAGGATCAGCGATCATGGCACTTAAGCGACAAGAGCTGCCCACTTACCTGGTGGCCACGGCTGTGATGGCATTCCTGGGGTTGTTTCTGCTCTGGCCGATCTTCGCTACTTTGCAGGCCGGGTTCTTTGCCGACGGCCAGTTCACCGTCCATTACATAGTTGAGACTTTTAGCCATCCGCCGTATCGCAATGGATTGATCAATAGCTTGCTGATCGGCCTGACCACCACGGTGGGTGCGATTTTGCTTGGCGTGCCGCTGGCGTATGTTGCGGCTCGCTATCAGTTTGCGGGCCAGCGCCTATGGTCCGGTCTGATCCTGGTGCCCCTGATCCTGCCGCCGTTCGTGGGGGCGATCGGTCTGAAGAACCTGTTGGACATTCGCGGCTCGGTGAATGTTTTGTTGCAGAACATCGGTCTGCTGGGCACCGGGCCAGACGGCTACATCGACTGGTTAGGCCAAAGCGGCTTCTGGGGCGTGGTCATTATAGAGACGCTGCACCTGTACCCCATCATCTTTCTCAACGTGCAGGCGGCGCTGGCCAATATCGACCCGGCGCTGGAGGAGTCGTCCCGCAATCTGGGCGCCGGTGGATGGCGCACCTTTTGGCGCGTGACCTTGCCGCTGGCCAGACCCGGACTGTTCGCCGGCGCCACCATCGTTTTCATATGGTCATTCACTGAATTGGGCGCCCCGCTAATGCTCAACTATGACGACGACCTTACCGTGGTGCAGATATTCGACTTTCTCCGCGTCGAGTCGGCGACCGTCGAGCCGCAGGCATTTGCGCTGGTGGTAGTGCTGTTGGTCGCGAGTATCGCTTTGTATCTGCTGGGCAAGGTTATACTGGGTCGCCAGGCGGCGGCCACGATGTCCAAGGCCACGCACGCTGCCGTGGCCCAGCCGCTGGGGGCGGTGGGAACCATTCTGGCTACTCTGTTGTTTGGGCTGATCACCTTGCTGGCCGTGCTGCCCCATATCGGCGTGGTGCTGGACAGCATCAGCAGCGTGTGGGTCGGTACGGTGCTGCCCACCCAATACACGACCGCCAACTATGCCAATGCCTTAGATCCGGAATATGTCGCCCTGCCCAGCATACTAAACAGTCTTAAGTACTCGATCTGCGCCACCGGTCTGGACGTGCTGGTGGGATTGACCATCGCCTATCTGGTGGTGCGCTCGCGGATTCGAGGCCGGCAGATTCTCGACGCCCTGGCCATGCTGCCGTTGGCGGTGCCGGGTCTGGTTATGGCTGCCGGCTACATCGCCATCACGCGGTCCGGCAGCTTTCTTGAGCCCATAGGCCCGTGGAAGGATCCCACCGTGCTGTTGATCATCGCCTATGCCGTTCGCCGCCTGCCCTATATCGTTCGAAGCTGCGTAGCCGGTTTGCAGCAGACGGCCGTTGAACTGGAAGAGGCCGCCCGCAACCTGGGGGCCACTCCGCTGCGGACCATGTGGCGGATTACACTGCCGCTGATCGTAGCCAACATCATTGCCGGGGCCATGCTGACCTTCAGTTTTGCCATGTTGGAAGTCTCCGACTCGCTGTTGCTGGCCGGCCGGAGCACCCACTATCCGATGACCAAGGCCATCTACTCCATGATGAGCATCAGTGACACGGTCGGCATTGCCATGGCCATGGGGGTAATCGGCATGTTGCTGCTGACCGCCACCATTCTGGGCGCCTCGCTGCTGCTGGGTCGACGCCTGGGGGCCATCTTCCGCATCTGACGGCGAGAATCGTGCCGCCTGGCGCCGCAGCCCCGTCCCAGAAGCGTCAGTCGCGCAGCGATTTGGTCAGGAACTGCTCGAAGTTGCCGGCGAAGTACTTCGCTTGGTCCTTCTGGCCGACGCGCAGCGATCGCAACAACTGCTTGTCCATTTGCAGGATACGCTTGGGCAAGCCGACGTCGCCGCTCGGGCGCCCGTCGGTGCCGAAGAACATCACATCGGCCGAGACGTAGTTAAGGGCTTTGTTCAGGGCGTCGCGTCGCCACAGCTTCGGTGTGCCGGGCGTACAGTCCACGTAGCATTGTTCGCCGCGGTGGGCTCGCTGCCGGCGCATCTGGTGAAACTTGCCAGCCACCGCCAGACACTCATCAACCCATGGCCAGCCTATATGGGCCAGCGAGAAGCGAAGCGTGGGGAACTCCATCAGGCATTCATAGTTGGCGGGTCGACAGAACCGCGAGGTGTCGCCGTAGGACCACAAGATGCCCGAGTGAAACATGATCGGCAGGTCCAGCTCGGCCACCATCTCGTAGAGGCGCATACAAGGAGGGTCATATGGCATCCAGCCGTCCGGAATGATCTTGACCCCGACGATGCCCAGCGACTCGACCGCCTCGCGCAATACCGACTTTACCTGCCGGTAGGTCGGGTCCAGCCAGGCAAAGGGTATCAGGCGGCCCTTGCTCTGGCGGGCCAGCCGGGCCACGTGCTGCACGTACCGGCGGACAGCGGCCCCCTGGCCGTTGGGGCATTGCGAAAAGCAGACCACCCTATCCAAGCCGACCGCGTCGGCCCACCTGAGTGCGTCGGCCGTCTTGACCGACGTGTCTACATGACAGTGAGAATCAATTATTTTCATTTTCCCTGCCTCCGCCTTGTCGGAATCGCGCCCAACGCACTGCCGACCGACCAGCTCGTCGCTGCCTCCGGCGAGGTCGGCATCCCGGCGCCCGTTAGTCTTTGACCTTTACCATACGTTGTCGCCACGCCGGCCATTGTTCGGGCATGGCTTCGGCCCACAGTCCCAGTCGCTGTTTTTCGGCCTGTCGTTCCAGCCACTTATAGTGGCCCATGTGCCGGTGGTCGAACCGGCGGTCGGCATATGCATGGCCGGTGTTGACCAGCAATTCATTAAGCACTTCGCCACTTTGCGGCAAGTGGATATAGGCCAGCAGGCGGCCGTACTTGCCGCGTGTCTTCTTGCCCGGGTGCAGCCTGACCTCCACGGACTTATCCAACACCAGCCGATTGGTAAAGGCAGTGGCCTGCTCGGCGTAATGCATACCGGGCCGATCGTCGCGAGGCGCCTCAGGGGTATCCACACCCCATAGCCGCACGCGGGTATGACGACGCCGTTGAATCTGGTCGGCCACGTCCAGGTCGATGGTGTCACCGTCTACTACGTTTGCGACAAGAAATACCTGCTGGTCGTACCGCTGCCAGTCGTCTTGCGGTTGATCGCGGCCGACGACGAACAGCAGGCGGTCTGCTATTGCCAACGCCGCCAGGGCCGCGATGACCGCCGTCACTATCCAGCGTTTTCGTCTTGCCGATGGGTGCGGTGTTCTGCGCCGACCGGGCGCCGCCTTATGGCTTGGCATCGGGCCGCTCCGGCTTCGAATTGCTTGTGCTCAGGCCGTGCCCGATTCCTGGTTCTCGTTGGCCTTGTCCAGCTCAAAAGCCGAGTGGAGCGCCTTAAGGGCCTTCTCGCCGTCGTCCTGCCTTACGATGCAGCTTATGACGATCTCGCTGGTGGAGATGTTCTCGATATTGACGCCGTTTTCGTACAGGGCGTCGAACATTTTGGCCGCCACCCCGGTGTGCGAACGCATACCGATACCGACCACGCTTACCTTAACCACGTCCTCGTCGATCTCGACACCGCCAAAGCCGAGCTCCTCAGCCATCTGTTCGCACAGTGCCCGGGCTTCGTCGACCTCGCTGGAGGCCACGGTAAAGCCCACGTTGGCCCGCTTGCCGTCCTCGTAAATGTTCTGCATGATGTCATCGACCACCAGATTGTGCTTGGCGATCCGCTGGAAGACTTTGGCCGCCATGCCCGGTTCATTAGGCACGCCGATCAGCGCCACCGTCGCCAGGTCGCGCTTCAGGGCGGCGCCGCGAACCACAACATCCTCCATGCCTTTCGTTTCGTGCATGATCATGGTCCCCGCAACGTCGGTAAGACTGCTTCGCACATGAATCGGAACCGCGTACTTGCTGCCGAACTCTATGGCACGCGAATGCATCACGGCTGCGCCCAGCGAAGACAATTCCAACATTTCGTCATAGGTAATGCGGTCAATCTTGCTGGCCTCGGGCACCACGCGTGGGTCGGTGGTGTAGACGCCGTCAACGTCGGTATAGATCTCACACAGATCGGCCCCCAAAGCCGCCGCCAGGGCCACTGCCGTGGTGTCCGAGCCACCCCGGCCCAGCGTGGTCAGGGCGCCGCTCTCGGTTACGCCCTGAAAACCGGCAACGATGGCAATCTTGCCGGCTTGAAGATGCTGTCGGATCCGGTTCGCATCGACCCGTTGGATCCGTGCCTTGGTGTGGGCTCCGTCGGTGATCATACCCACCTGACCGCCGGTGAAACTGATCGCCTCATGCCCCGCCTCGTGAATGGCCATCGCCATCAGCGAGATTGACACCTGCTCGCCCGTGGCCAGCAGCATGTCCATCTCGCGCTTGGGCGGGTTGTGGCTGATCTGTTCGGCCAGCTCGACCAGTGCATCGGTGGTCTTGCCCATTGCCGACATGACCATCACCACTTCATTACCTTCCAGCTTGGTGCGGATTGCCCTTCGGGCGGCCCGTTTGATCTTGGTCGCGTCGGCCACGCTGGTACCGCCAAATTTCTGGACTACTAGCGCCATTTTCTCATGCTCGTCTTGCTTTACGGCCCACCGGCCAGCTCAGCGGAGGATTCTAGCGGATCTGCTGGGCGGAGCAACACCTGTGGCAATGACTTGAGTTCTCTGTTAGTTCAAGATCGCCCAGCCTGGCCTCGCGAGCGGCGCCGACGCAAACCTGTCACACCAACCATCAGCAGCACCGGTGCCCTGTCCTTCGTGAAGGGTACGAACCGGCAACCGACCACAATCCCCGCCAAGAGAAGCGACGCAACTACTTAGCGCTGGGACCGACCGGCAGAAACTTGACCGGCTGGCGCTGGGCGTCCAGACACTCGAACTCGGCCTGATCCAGACCAACGTGACTGTCGGCCCGCACAATGATCGTCTTGCCGGTCTGTTGTTCAAGCTGGCGGATGTCATGCCGCTTGCGGTTGAGCAATTGATGGGCTACGTCGGCGGAAACCTTGGCCTCGATGGTGTGAATGTTGTCGCGGTGGGCGGCTAGCTGCAACATTCGCATAACGCCCAGGGTCATCGACTCGGACGTCTTAACCAGCCCCGAGCCCTTGCAATGCGGGCAATCATGATATACGCTCTGGGAAAGTGCCGGTCCGCGGCGCTGGCGGGTCACCTCGATGATGCCGAAGCGCGACATCCGCAACACCTGCGCCCTTTCCTTGTGTTTCTTGAGGGCGTCTCGCACGGCCCGTTCCACGGCCCGGCGGTGCCGGTCGGCTCGCATATCGATGAAGTCGCAAATGATCACTCCACCAAGGTCGCGAAGGCGCAGTTGCCGGGCGATCTCCTCAGACGCCTCAAGGTTGGTCTTGTAGGCGGATTCCTCAGCGTCGTCGTGCTGGCGGGACTTGCCGCTGTTAACATCTATGGCCACCAGGGCCTCGGTGCTGTCGATGACCAGCGACCCGCCGGAAGGCAAGGGCACCTGCCGGGAGTAGATCTTCTCGATCTCGTCCTCGATACCGTACTTGTGAAACAGCGGCTCGCTGCCCTGATACGCTTCGATCCGCTCACGGCTGCGCGGCATGGCAATAGCCAAGAACTCTCGTGCCCTCTCACAGGTGGCTTTGTCGTCCACAATAATCTTGCTGATGCTCTGGTCGAAAACGTCACGGATGGTGCGAATCACCAGGTCGGACTCGCGATACAACTCAGCCGGCGTCTTCTCGCTGCCGGCGCGCTTGGAGACAACCCGCCACAGCCGGGTCAGATAGCTCAGGTCGCGCTGCAGGTCGCGGCGAGAGCGGTCCAGCCCGGCGGTGCGGACGATAAAACCCATGCCCTTGGGCAGGTCGAGCTCGCCGAGCACCTCGCGCATTCTCTTGCGGGCTTCTTCGTCGTCGATCTTGCGAGAGACCCCCAAACGGCTCATGCCGGGCATCATAACCACGTACCGCCCGGGCAGAGAAAGGTAGGTGGTCAGCGTCGGCCCCTTGGTCCCGATGCCCTCCTTGGTGATCTGCACGATCACCTCCTGTCCGCGCCGCAGGCATCTCTGGATCAGCGGACGTTCGCGGCGGGGCGTCTTGTGGCCAACGTCCTCAGTGTCACGCTTGGCGGAGGCAAAATACTGCGGGTGCAAGTCGGAAATATGCAGAAACCCGTTCTTGGACATGCCAAAGTCAACAAAAGCGGCCTGAATGCTCGGCTCCACGTTGGTGATACGGGCCTTATAAATGTTGCCCACGTGCGACTCTGCCGAGGCCCGCTCCATATAGAGCTCTTCCAGGCGACCGGTTTCGTCCAACACGGCGATCCGACACTCCTCCCCAGCCACAACGTTAATGATCATCTTCTTACCGGCGACTTCTTTCGGTTCCGCCGACCGGCTCTGGCTGGCGGCTTGTTTCTTGGTGGCACGCTTGCGTGTGCTACGACGTTCCATATCACTATCCCTGTGTTATTAGTCCTGCCGGTCCCGGTTCGTCGAGATCCGGCTGCCAGGTGATGCCGATCCGGCGCACATCAGCCAGCAATTCCTCCGGCAGCCCCAACGCTTGTAGGACCTCCCGAGGCTTGGCGCTGCCCGACGGACCCGCTCCCAGCGTGAATTTCAAAGTTCCACTCTCGCATCCGATCGCCAATAGGGACGGGCGGATGTCGAACATGTCCTCGCGACCGCCCGGTTTGGCAGTGCGAATTACAAGGCAGCTCTCGCTTTGCTCGAGCGCCTGCGCCGCCTCCTTGACCACTTTGCCCTGCTGCTCGGCAAGGGCCAATTGATAGCGGGCCTCGACAGCCTGCGGCACGCGATCTGAACCGAGTCGGCCTGCCTTCTGTAGCGCGATGCCCCGCGGAACCCGCTCTGCCAAACGGTCCAGGACGGTTGCGCTCGCCATGGGCTCGGCTAGTTCGACAATCAGCAACTCGTCGTCTCCGGCTATGCCCAGCGGCCGGGGTAGTGGCAGCCATATCCGACGCCGAGGATTGAATCCGCCGGTGTATCGCACCGGCAAACCGGCGCGCCCCAGCGCCCGGCCGAACATGCGCAAGCTGTCACTGTGCGAGATGAATCGCAAGTCGCCGCCAATGGCAAAATGAATTGCCATCCGGTACCGCAATGTTCGATTCTTTTCCAGTGACCTCTGCTTGCCCTGCGTTCGGCAGCGGCATTACCCCGATCTTCGCTACCTGATATATCTGTTCTGCGCCCGCTGCTTGCCCGCCAGATCGATCGGCTAGACCGACTCGGGCAGCAAACGGCGCGCTTCATCACGAAGATAATTAACCACCTCGCGGTCCGACTCGAACGTCATCACCTTCCTGACCACCCAGCGAGCGTGTCGCAGGGTGACACTGCGCACGATCTTCTTGATCTCGGGCACGTCCGCCGGCGCCATGCTGAAAGACCGCAACCCCAAGCCCAGCAGCAGTAGGGCGAATATGGGGTCGCCCGCCATCTCGCCGCACAGACTGACCGGGATATTCGCTCGATCAGCCGCTCGGATTATACTGCGGACCTTTCTGATGATTGCCGGATGCGCCGGCGAGTACAGCGTCGCCACCCGCTCGTTGCCCCGGTCCACCGCCAGCATATACTGCACTAAATCGTTGGTGCCGATACTGAAAAAGTCCACTTCCGCGGCGAACGCCGCAGACGAATCGGCCGCAGCCGGCGTCTCGACCATCATGCCCACGGGGATATCACGGCAAAAAGCAACTCCCATCTCCTCCAGGTCTTCCATGGTGTCGCGCAGCACGGTCCTGGCTTGGCGCAGCTCCAACAAGGTCGTCACCAACGGAAACATGATCCGCACGTCGCCCAACACCGACGCCCGCAGAATGGCCCGAAGCTGTAGCTTAAACAAATCAAGGTTGCGCAAGCATAGGCGGATAGAGCGACAGCCCAAAAACGGGTTGCGCTCCGGCACCGGGTTGCGGGTTTGCGTATACTTGTCCGCCCCCAGGTCCAGCGTACGGATCACCACCGGGCGGCCGTACATAGCCTCGATCACCCGGCGGTAGGCTTCGTAGTGCTTCTCCTCGCTCGGATTAGAATCATCACCCAGATACAGGAACTCCGTGCGGTACAGACCGATCCCTATCGCCCCCCGCTCCAGGCAAATCGATGCCTCGTGCGGAAACTCGATGTTGCCCAGCAAATCCACCGTTACCCCGTCGAGGGTCTGGGCCGGCAGATCGCGCAGCTCGCCCAGGGCCCGGTCCCGAACGATGAGCTTCTCCCGCCGCTTACGATACTCCTCGATGGTGGCCTGGTCCGGGTCGCATATCACCATCCCGTGGGTGCCGTCTATGATAATGGTGTCGCCACCCGTGACGTGGGCGCTGATCTCCCCTAGACCGACCACGGCCGGCACGCCCCAAGACCTGGCCACGATCGCCGTGTGCGACGTCCGACCGCCCAGGTCGGTAGCAATGCCCAGCACCTTGCCGCTCTTCTCCAGTTCGGCGGTCTGCGACGGCGTCAAATCGTGAGCCACCACTACCACCTCTGCCTCCAGGTGCGCGATGTCCTCGCGCTTCTTACCCAGCAGGTGTTGCAGAAGCCGCCGCTCCAGATCGTACACCTCCTGCACGCGCTCGGAGATGTAACGGTCCTTCAATTGCAGAAAACGCTGCTTGTATTCCCGCATGGTCAGACTGACCGCATAGGCGGCGCTCACCTGATTCTGCTCGATACGTTCAATGATTTTCTGACGCCAACGGTCGTCGCTGAGCACCTTGATGGGAAACCCCAGTACCGTCGAAGCCTCTTCGCCCAGGCTGCGAGCCACATCTTCCTGAAGCTCGACGTACTCCTTGCGTGTGGACTTGAAGGCCGCCGTCATCGCCGCCATCTCAGCCGGCAGGTCGCTTTCGACAACGCTCCGTCTGGGTATGCGAACGTCCTCGGCATCGAGCACGAAAGCGTGCGAAATGACCACCCCCGGAGAGACTGCTATGCCCCTGATGATCTCCATGATCTTCCGGTCCGCGTGAACCGCTTGCCTCTAGTCTTCATCAAAGCCGCTTTCGACCAATTTGGCCAAGGCCTCTATCGCCGCCGAGGCGTCAGAACCCTTCACCACCAGTTTGAGCGTCGTACCTTGCGTAGCCTCCAGAAGAATCATCTCCATGGGGCTCTTGCCGTCCACCACCTGTGGGCCCTTGCAGACGCTTATGGCCGACTTAAATTGATTCGCCAAGTCCACAAACTGCATCACCGGCCGGGCATGCAGACCCTGGCGGTTGGGTACTGCCACATCACGCGATAGAGACTGCTGTTGCCCAGCCGTTGGCGAACTGGTCAAGGGCCCGCTTGCCGGTCCCGACGACTGTCCAACCGGATCTGGGCCTGCGGATTCAGCCGGCTGGCATTTCATCGGCTTCCCCTATCAGCTCGACGATCTCCTCGACTGTCTCGGACTGCCTGAGGAATCGGCGAAAATTGTCCCGTTGCAAATGACGAAAAATACTTTCCATCGCCTCCAGATGACGATCAGGATCATCCGGCGGCGACAGAAGCAGCACCACGGTGTAGACCGGTGCCCGATCCAAGGCCGCAAAGTCCACTCCACGCGACGACCGACCTATCGTGCCCACCATCTTCTTGACCCGGTCGTTCTTGACGTGCGGGACCGCCACACCCTTGCCGAAACCCGTGCTGCCCTGGTTCTCCCGCTGAATTACCGAGCGAACCAGGCTGTCCACATCGCCGGCATTGATGCAGTCCGCACGCGACAAAGACTCCACCAACTCCCGAATCGCGCCGTTTCGATCAACCGCTTGCAATTCCGGGATAAGAGCCTCTTTCACCAGAAAATCAGACAGTTTCATCCGAACCTCCACCCGGCCGGACTCGAAAGACCGGCCTACAGTACCGTTCAGCAAGCTTCCTCAAGCCTCGGTCGTCCTATCGCTGTGCTTGCCGGAATGCTTACGATCACGATGACGTTCTTTGTGCCTTATCAATTGCCGTTCCAGCTTGCCCACCACCAAATCCACCGCCGCATACATGTCCTCATGCGACTCTTGCGCTACAAATGTATTACGATGCTCAGCCTCGACAATAATCTCCACCTTATTCAACCCCGCATCATGGTCCAAAATCACCTCGATAGACTGAATTCGATCGTAAAACTTCAATAACTTTGACGCCTTCTCCTTGGCATAGTTCTTAATCGAGTCCGTCACGTTAACGTGCCGCCCCGTCAGGGATATTTGCACAGAACCACCTCCTTGTGCTGCCGTCTCAATCCTCTGTCACCTCGGGCAGTTGCGGCGTCGAGCCGGCCGGTTCGCCCGACTCACCGGCATCGGCCTGCTCCAGCAGTGTCTCGCCCGGCGGCTTGACCACTCCGCCGGTCACAATGAACCGAAACGCGTCGTCAACACTGATCGCCAGCTCCACCACGTCCTTTGCCGGGACCATTATTACATAGCCGCTCACCGGCGTCGGGCTGGACGGCATGAAAATCGATACCACATCCGTCCCCGCCCGGTCGCGAATCGACCGTAGCCCCGCACCGGTCATCAACCCCAGCGACCAAATGCCCTTGCGCGGATACTGTACAGCCACCACGCCGCCAAAACTAACCTTGCGCTGATTCAACACAAAATCGGTGACCTGCTTTACGTGAGGATAAATGGCCTTCACCAACGGAACCCTGCCAATCGCCGATTCCAGTACCCGCAGCATGGCCCGGCCCATGAAACTGGCCATAAAGAACCCCAGGAAGTATACGGCGATTATGGCCACCGCGAACATCACCAAGCCAAGGTGGTACTTCCTGAAAACCACCTGCCACAGAATCAGACGCTTCAGCTTGGCAGGGACCGCCGGATCAGCTATCAGCTTGTACTCTCGGGTCAGTTGCCCGAACCGGGGGTCGAACTCATCAAGCGGAGTGCCGTATTTCAGCAGGTCGTCCTGCAGCTTGACCAGGTCGAAATTCTTCTCCTCGCCCCTGACAGCCAACAGGCTAACCAGGCCCTGCGTCAGCGGCCGCTCGACAACGTGCTGCACGACACTGAACGCCCAGACCAACAGAGCAATGGTGACAATGGTCGGCAGCAGAGCCGCCAACCCCCGCAGAAAAAAGCGTCTGAAGCCGGTCGACATACTAGCCGGCTCGGTGCTCGGTTCATCCGCCACCGGCTCACCCCTGTTGTTCGTAGCTCCGGGTCGCAGCGCTACTATCGAGTAGGCATGAACTTACAAAAAATCAGCGACCTGCATCGCCATAAGTCTAATCACCGCTGACCACAGCGTCAACACAATAAGGACCGCCGGAGCCACAACCACTTGGCCGCTATATCATCGCCTTGGCCAGCACCGCGGTATACGTCCGCCCCACCCCAGCCCTGGCCAAGGTCTGCGCCGCCTCGCGCAGAGTCGCCCCCGTGGTGGTTACGTCGTCCACCAGGCAGACCACTCCATCATAGCCGCCTATCCACCCTGCCGCCCGAAACGCGCCACGAACGTTCTGATGGCGCTGCAGGCTGCTCAGACCCACCTGTGGCCGCACCGCGCGAGCCGCCCGCAGACCAGCGGCATGGCGCTTGCCCGACAGGCTGGCCAACTGACGAGCCAGCAACTCCACCTGGTCGTATCCCCGCTGCATACGACGCCGCCAGTGTGTCGGAACGGTCACGATCAGCTCCACCTGCTCGAACCAGTCCGTCCCATATAGTCCCGCCAGCAACAACTTGGCCAGCGTACGGTCTAACTTGGCCTGTCCTTGGTACTTAAAGCGAATGATGGCCTCCCGCAGCGGTCCGTCGTAACCGCCCACACGCACCAACTGCGAATACCGAACCGCCTGGCCGCGACAATTCGGACAGCCCTCGGCACGCACCACCAACGGGCTGGCGTCGGCCCCGCACCGCGGGCAGTACGGCTGCCCGGGCGACCTGGCCAGCGCCGTCGCACACGACTCGCACCAATCGACACCGCGGCTGGGCGTAGGCAACCTGCACGCCGGACAACGACGAGGCCAGAGCGCCTCCAGCAGCCAGTGAACCAGACCGGACTTGCGCAGCTTTCGCGCCGCGCCGCCCACGGCCGACTTAGAGCTTCGCATCAGCCAGCTCCAAATACAGCCGCTCTATCCGATCGACCATTTGTCGGTAGTCAAACTGTTCCAGGCACAACCGCCGCCCAGCCTGCCCCAGACGGTCTCGACGCTCGCCGTCCGCCGCCAGCTCGCACATGGCCTCTGCCACGCCGTCAACGTCGCCCAGCCCCACCAGCAACCCGGTCTTACCGTGCCGGACCACCTCCGGGCCGCCGTCGATATCAAAGCAAACCACCGGCCGGCACATCAGCAGCGCCTGCACTGCCGCCCGCGGCAAACCCTCCCAACGCGAGGTGTGCACCAGCATGTCGCTCGCCGCCAATAGCTCGGCAATGGCCTCGGGCTCAACCAGCCCGGTCAGATGCACGCGATCAGCCAGGCCAAGTTCCGCCAGTCGCCGCTCATAGCGCGCCCGATTTGCTCCCCCGCCGATCCACAGGAAAAACAGCTTGGGCTCGCGCCGCGCCGCCTTCGCCATGGCCGGTATGAGCTGCTCGTAGCCCTTGTTGTCCGAAAGGCGCGCGATGCTGGCCGCCACGATGGCCTCCGTCGGCAGGCCGAGACGCTGGCGAACCGACGCCCTGTGGTACAGCTCAGGATTGAAGCGCTCCAGCTCTATTCCGCTGCGAATGGTGACGAAATCCTCAGGCGTCCCCAGCCGGGCCTCCACCGCCTGGCGAGTCATGGCGTCGGCCACACAGATAAAACGATCCGTGAATCCCGCGCAGTACCGCTCCAGAGCCCCATACAACCAGCGGACCGGCGCCGCCTGCGTCCGGTTAAAACTCATCCCGTGGATGGTGTGCACTATGATGGGCACCCCGACGTCACGGGCAGCCCGGCGACCCAATATCCCCGCCTTGCTGCTGTGGGTGTGCACGACGTCGGGCCTTAACTGACTAAGGACCTCGCGTAGCCGACAAAATGCCTGCCAGTCGCCCCACGAACTCACCGCCCGCCGCATGCCCCGGACCACCGTCACCTGGTAGCCGTCCGCCTCAGCCTGCTCGAGCATGCTGCCCTCCGGCCCCGTCTCCGGACCGGTCAGCAGCACCACCTGATGGCCCCGCGAGTGCAGCTCGCGACAGGTCAGCAGAGTGTTCTCCTGCGCCCCGCCGACAATGAGCCTGGTTATCACATGGCAGATTCGCACCAGCCATTCCCCGCAGCGCTCGGCCGCAGCCGGTAAGCCCGGCCGGGCTCGCCTTCTTCTTAGTCTACGGCAGCCAGTCTGGTGGCCGCCTCGTCGTAACGCACCCATTGCAGGCACAGGCCGCGAGCCGGCACCGTCGGACCGGCGCTCTGACGGTCCTGGCCCGCCAGGATCTCGGCCACCCGCTGCGGCGGCCAATGACCACGACCGACCTCCAGCAGCGTGCCCACCATATTCCTGACCTGGTTATACAAAAAACCATTGCCCTCCACGTCGATCCACACCTCCTGGCCCTGCCGCCGGGCGTCGCAACGAAACACGGTGCGAACCGTCGTGTCCCGCTTGCTGCCCTTCGAGACCATGGCCACAAAGTCCTGCCTGCCCACAAAATGCCCAGCCGCCTCCTGCACCGCCGCCAGGTCCAGCTCTCGCCAGAAATGATACGTGTACCGTTGGGCAAGGTTTTCCACCGGCCGGCTGGTGCTGGCGTAGATCCGGTAGCGATACAGCTTGCTTGCCGCCGACTGGGTGGCGTGAAATGTCAGCGGCACTTCGCCCAGACGAACCAGCGCCATGTCCTCAGCCAGCCGCGAGCCGATAGCCCTCATTAGCGAATCAACGGGCACCGTCGAGTTGGTCACAAAGTTGGCCACGTGCCCAGCCGCATGCACCCCCGCATCGGTCCGCCCGCTGCCGATGACCTGAATCTCCTCCCGCACTACTCGCCGCACCACCGCTTCCAGCTCGCCCTGCACCGTCCGCAGCTCCGGCTGACGCTGCCAGCCGTGGAAGTCCGTCCCGTCATACGCCAAAACCATCATTATGTTCCGCTGCATGGGTCGGCATTCTACGACCGCAGCATCCCAACACAAGCAGCCTCACCACCGGACCCAGCCGCCGGGCACGCCCCCCCGGCAGAATGCGACACACAGGCCGCACCGCGACCGCCGCGCTGCATTACGCCTGCACCAATACCGCAGCCGTGCCAGACCAACTTTCGACCGTTAGCCGTCAGCCCACACTCGCCTCAGCCCGGGCCCGTGAAGTTGGCACTAAAGATAGCGAAGTCGCCAACGTCGCAGTCGCCGTCTTCGTCCAGATCCCCCCTCAAGGCAAGATGCAGCGTGCTTTCCGCCGGATCCAGCGGAGTATACCCACCGTAGATGGTCAGCAGCACCCGGTCAATCCGGGCACCGTCTTCCCGCATCCATAAATCAACGGTGTGCAGCCCCGCCGAAGGTACGTCGATGATCGGCCGAGCGATGCCCGGGCACGCCGACGTCCACGCGAACCCGCCGGTTCTTGCCACCGTGGCCGAATCGTTGAATCCCGTACTGACCACCGATCCGTCCAGACCGTAGTGCACACTATCATCACCGCCAGCATCGGCCCAACCCTTCACCCAAAGGTAGTGGATCCCTGCCGTCTCGAAGTACACCAGGTAGCTAAGCCGCGGCGCGTCTGACTCGATCTCTGGTGCGTCGATGCCCACTCCGCTGTTCGGCAAGGCTTGAACATAGCCGTCGCCCAGCGACCCACCGCCCGCAAGGTCTGCCCACGCGCTTCCCGCCGCCGCCCCGCTGCCCTCGGTCTTGCTGGTGTAATGCTCGGCCTCGATCGTTACCGTGCCGTTGGCTTGGTAATAGGCCGTCGGCGGGGCGGGCCCGGTCAGTTGCCCGGCCAGAATAGTATAGTCGTCGAGGTCCACATCGCCGTCGAAATCCAAGTCGCCCGTGTAACGGCTGAGGTCTATCCCCTCAATTTCCGTGCCGTCTCGTCGATAAGCCATCAGCCTCAGCGTGTCCGGCGTAACATCAAAAATGCCATAGTTATACGTCTTTTCCTGATATATCGTGTAATCTTCCCCGTACGGATTGCCCAACGGCGCCCCGACCGAACCCATCACCACGTGGTGTATACCATTCACGTAATTATGTTGATAAAAATGGCTGTGCCCGCTCAGCACCATGTCCACCCCGTAAGGCTCGAATATGTTGCTCGACATTACCTTCATATCCGCTTCTTCACCGTGCGAACTGCCCGAGACGTACGCGGACTTATGATGGGCGACTATCTTCCACTGCGCCGTGCTGCCGGAAAGATCGCTTAATGCAAAGTTGTACTGGGCGCTTCCAACGCTGTCGTTCGCTTGGTTGTTCAGTACCAGAACGTGCAAATCGCCGTAATCGAATGAGTAATAATCCTGCTGGCCCGAAGCGGAATCCGGCGACTCGGTAAACGCTATCGTCAACGGACCAAACCCCTCGTGGTTGCCAACAGCGTTAAAGAAAGGTACTTCCGCTGCCAGTGCCAAGTGCTCCGCAACAAAAAACTCATTTGCCCAGTTAGCGTAGCTGCTGCCGGAGGTAACCAAGTCGCCCCCGTATAGTGAGAATCTGGGATCGGCAGCCGCTATCCTGGGCGCTATGTCGCGCCAGACGGAGGGCTGCGTTCGCATGTCCGCCGCCCAGGCAAAGCGAAAATCTGTCCCGGCATAAGCCGCCGTCCAAAACGTAAAGTCGCCGGAAACGGTACCCTCGTGCGAAACCTGATAGTGGTATTGCGTATTCGCCAACAGACCCGTCAGTCTTATATTGTGCACGTAATTCGGCGACTGTGTCAATTCCGTGTATTCTGTCACAGCCACCCAGCCGTAGGATGGGCTCTGCCCGTATTCGACCACCGCATCCGGGCTCGCCGAGTCGATCTCCACCAACACATAGGCACTGTCGTGCGTCACCGCCTGCAAATACGGCGGCGTAACAAAACTGCCCGCTTCAACCACCGCTATCCAGCCGGAGCCAGCCCCGCCCGGCACCCCACCGTAGGTGACGATAAGAACCACCAGCAATAAAACAACATGCCGTCTCATGCTGCACCTGTTTTCTGCCCGCCACCAAATCTGACACATGTCCATTCACATTCCCCGCCG
>SDBT01004453.1_pt1 | contig 23775 bp, 13 predicted proteins | sample 2277101 | NCBI WGS metagenome assembly SDBT01 (sample SAMN10404973, study PRJNA504765) | marine sediment metagenome | isolation source: marine sediment core GS10_PC15, 103 cmbsf | place: Arctic Ocean: Southern Knipovich Ridge | collected 2010 | reverse complement strand
GACCATTTCTTCCAACAGCATATTATTTCTGTAAATTTTCCGGACACGATAACGATGGATTCCATAAATAGACACACCAAAGACAAAAACTATAAAGACATAAAACCACCCCTGTTGCCAGAATGGAGCATTGATCGAAAATTGGTAGACGGCTGCCTCTTTGCTCCAGACACCATCATTATTGATGGATTTCACTTTAAATGTATATTTACCGGGGGTGAGATTGGCATAAGTGGCATATCGTTCTATAGACAAGGGCGACCATTCCCGATCCAGACCCTCAAGCATGTATGAATACCTGATATTTTCAGGAGCTACAAAACTAAGCCCTAAAAAATTAAAGGTGAGATGATTATCGGTATAAGCAAATGAACTATCTTCAGGTAAAGGCAGATCCTGCAGAAAAACGCGTATATTATCAATATATGTGCCGGGTGGAACATGATTTTGCCGGTCTTCTGCCGGATTGTATCTTATTGCCCCCTGAATGGTTCCAAACCAGAGACGTCCTGCGGAATCTTTGTAGATCGCATTCTGATTGGTCTCAATGGCCAAGAACCCCTCGAGATCCCCGTATCTTTTAATTTTATTCTCTTCCGGATTAAATTTTTCAATTCCCCGTCGCGTACCAATAAAGACATTGTCCTGATTATCACAGATAACGGAATAAATATCATCCTTCCAGAGACCATATTTTTCAGAGTAATTCTGGAACTCATGACCATCATACCGGTACAGGCCTTCACCTTCGGTACCAATCCAGAGGATACCTCTAGAATTCTCGGTCAGGGTGAGGACCGAAGTGACATTAAACCCGTAACTGCTACCATAATTAATAAAAGTTGATCCATCATACTTTGTAATACCGGCGCTATTTGTGGCAAACCATATATCTCCATTAGACGATTTATTGATATCAAAAACCGTATTACTAGCCAATCCATCGCCTGCTTGATAATTTTTTATCTCTGCTGAATCCAAATTAAGGTAATAAACACCATTCTGAAATGTCCCAAACCAGAAATCATTCTCATTACCTTTTTCCATGCAAATCACGTTCTTATTTTCTAACTCCGGGATCTTGTGGAACCGTTTTGTCTTTGGGTTTAAGACCCGGATTCCGGTCCGATGAACAACCAGCCACAAATTACCTTCATCATCACTCTCAATATCCAAAATACTGTTATCACCCTTCCACTGGTCGGAAGAGTAAAAATTGAAATCCCGCCATTCCTCTCCATATTTTACATGCGTTAATCCATTCTCAGATCCAAACCAGAATCCACCGCTGTCATCTTCAAAAACAGCCCAGATAACATCATCCAGCAATCCTTCCATTTCGCCAAACTTCTCAAAGCATTTTCCCCTGTACTGGTAAACACCTCCCCCATTGGTGCCAAACCAGAACGAACCTTCCCGGTCCTGAAAAATTGCCGGAATATCCTCTCGGTCGAGTCCATTCTTCCTGTCAATGATGACGACGGTCCTATCTTCATTAGAATATTCCCGACTACACCTGATGACACCTTTTCCTTTTGTCCCAATCCAGATATAATACTCATTGTCCTCCATGATGCATTGTGGTGTTATTTGAGGGAAATTCAAGCTTTCTGAAACATGGAGCAGGGTATCTTCCATGTTAATTGTAAAGTCGGGAATAAAGCGGTATACGCCTGATTTGGCCGTACAGATCCAGATATTCTGCTCATGATCACACAATAAAGCAGAAATTCTTTTACCCTCTAACCGGTCTAATTTAGATTTTATTGAGATCGTTTCTCTCTCTGATTGATCGAGGTTCAGAGTATTGACACCCCTGTCAGAGCCAATCCAGATTTCATTATTAACGCTGCACAGTGTCAGTAGTTTATTTGAGAGTAAGCCATCCTCTTTATTAAATATACGCCATTTACCTGATTCGTATTTGAACAAACCATGCCTGCTCGTCGCAAACCAGAGCGAACCGTCACTCGTCTCAATGATATCCTCAATTCCCACGCTTTCAAGACCGGAAGGGAGTGGGATCTCTTTAAACAATTTTTCTTTTACCAGATACCTGGAAATTCCTGCAAAGCGATGTCCAAACCAAAGATTTCCCTCTCTATCCAGCAGTATTTTATTGACAAAGGAGCCTGCCAGCCCATCCGATTTACCAAAATGTTTAAACTCCTGCCCATTAAAACAGGTAATTCCTTCAGCGGATGCATACCAGAGATATCCGTCATTATCCTGAACAATGTCATTGATCTGAGATTGGGACATACCCTCCTTGACATTATAGATCCGGAATGGATAACGTTGTGCGAAAGAGATTGAAGAAAATATATGAATCAGCATTATAGCTATCAGTATTGCTTTTATGCCGATTGATTTCGAGTATAATTTATTGGATCTTATCATGGATTATAGATATTATCGACTAATGGTTAAAAATATTTATCTTTTCAATGTAATTAAATATTCTGGATAATTCATTTCTCGCAACGAAACAAAGATATCTATAGAACGCGGATGACGCGATAACGCTGATTCTCGCGGATTTTTTATAATCTATTTTTTAATTCGTGAAAATTCGTGTTTGCCCCCGCCCGAGGCGGGCGGGATTAAATTTTTTCCTGCTTTCTGCATTCTGCTTCTCGGCTTTCTTAAATCTTTTATCTTTTCTTTATTTGAAGTCTTGGATTGCGGTATGCTATTGCTGGCGAAAACTTTGTTTTTTCCGCGTGGTGGATCGCCTTGGGAGATTAGCAAAGTTTTGATGTCATCCAGAAGGGATCTTCCAACTTGCTGATATGATTTCGACAAGCAGGAAGATTCCTATCTCGAAACGGGATCCCGTTCCGGGACGGAATGACAGAATAGAAAATACCATTTGATTGCAGCCTTGGATGCGGTATGAATAGATCAGATTAAAAATCCTCAGAATAAACAGTATTGCCACAGTGGTGGAATTGATCGATGAGAAAAAATTTAACGCAGGGTCCGCATGCCGTTAAAGATAACCAGGAGGCTGGCGCCCATATCTGCAAAGACGGCCATCCACAAGGTGGCGAGACCCGGAACGGCGAGTGCAAGAAAAATAAGTTTTAATCCCAAGGCGATGACAATGTTTTGTTTGATAATCCGCATCGTCATATGACTAAGATCTTTCAGATAGTCAAGTTTACTTAAATCATCTTTCATCAGAATGATATCTGCCGTTTCCAGGGCAGCATCAGCACTTCCAGAGCCCATTGCAATACCTGTATCAGCAGCAGCCAGTGAAGGAGCATCATTGACACCATCCCCCACCATAACCACATGATCAAAACTCTCACGCAGTTCCTCAATGATCCTTACCTTATCTTCTGGCAGAAGTTCGGCATGGTATTCATTTATACCGACTGAGGCTGCAATTTTTTCAGCTGTTCTATGATTATCGCCGGTCAGAATTATGATTTTTTGAACACCCTTCCTCATAAGATTAGTGATTGTATCCCTGCTTTGTGCCCGCACTGAGTCACTAATTGACAGGATACCCAAAATTGAGCGGTCGTTACCCACCAGGACGGCGGTGTGGCTCTCGTCTTCAACCTTTTCCAGCAGGTGATGCATTTTTTCATCACACCAACCTTTTTCCTCAAACAATCTATGGTTACCTACCAAAAATGTTTCACCGTTGATATTTCCCCGGACACCTTTCCCATCGATTGATTTGAACCCATTGACTTCATTGAGTATTACACCCTTCTCTTCTGCATAGGTAACAATCGCCTCAGCAATGGGATGTTGTGATTTTTTTTCAAGCGATGCGGCCACACTTATAATTTCCTCAATCTGGTGTTGATTAAGTTCAATAACCTCCTGGACTGCAGGTCGGCCCTCCGTCAGGGTTCCGGTCTTATCAAATGCCATAGCTTTGATACTCGCAAAGTTTTCGAGAAAGACACCGCCTTTAACCAAAACACCATGCCTGATTGCAGCAGTCAAGCCGGAAATAATTGTAACCGGTGTGGAAATAACCAAAGCGCACGGACAGGCGATTACCAGCATTACCAGAGCACGGTAGAACCAGATAGCATATGGCTGCCCAAATAATGCCGGTGGTATAATGGCAACCAGAACTGCCAGAAGGAAGACAATTGGTGTATAATATTGGGCAAATCTGTCAATAAAAACCTGTTTTGAAGCCTTTTTTGTCTGTGCTTCCATTACCAGATGAATAATTCGCGAGAAAGTTGAATCTTCATATGAACGTTCAACCCGGATTTCCAGATATCCATCCATGCTTAGTGTTCCTGCATAAACTCTCTCGCCATTCTTTTTATAAACCGGAAGGCTTTCTCCTGTAATCGTTGCCTGATCCACAGAGGAGGTTCCTCCTATGACGATACCATCTGCAGGTATTTTTTCTCCAGGTTTGACTGCGACACAATCCCCGGGTTTTATATCCTGAACGGAAATGTCGGTTGATTTTCCCTGGGAGATTAGATGGGCTGTTTTGGGGCTTTCATCCATCAACCTGTTTACAGATCTGCGGGCCTTCTCCATACTGCGGGATTCAAGAAACTGAGCCATAGCAAACAAAAAAACTACTGTGCCAGCTTCAAGCCACTCGCCAATAAACATGGCACCTGTTACTGCCATACTCATCAGAAAATTCATTCCCGGTCTGAAATTTCTGGCCTCCAGGATGGCCTTTCTGGCAATGGGAATGCCCCCGGAGAGGATACCACAGATAATGGCAAATGTGCTCAATGTTATAAGTGAGAAGAAAACATCCAGAATCACTCCGGCAAGGAGAAATAATCCTGAAAGAGCCATCAGCACAGATTGCCTGGATAGTAATTTATCGGAATCAGGAATGATTAATCTGTTCAAATTTGTATGATTTGAGCCTGCAATTGCTGTGTAGCCAGCCTTTTTTACAACATCGATTATTAATTGATCGGGTTGATTCTGATCTTCTGTTGTCAGATTCATTTTGCCACTTATAAAATTGACCGTGACTTCATCAACTCCATTGACCCTTCTGACCGCCTCTTCAAGATGCCGGGCACAATCTGCGCAATCCATTCCCCCTATTTTATATTCTTTTGCTACTATCATCGGTTAAGATAATCCTGTTTACTTTTCTCCTGTAACATGAGAATTAGCAATGAATGATAATTGGGTAATATTTATGTCCCTATCTCCCAGGAAGCGAGATATTCTTTTTGTTCTTCAGTAAGATTATCAATGACAATACCCATAGAAGCAAGTTTCGCTCTCGAAATCCAGTCCTCTATCTCAGAAGGAACCTCATGAACACCAATCTCAAGTTTGTTTTTCAGAGCGTATTCTGTCGTTAAAGCCTGTGTTGCAAAACTCATATCCATCACACTGGCCGGATGACCTTCCGCTGCTGCCAGATTAATCAACCTACCATCCGCAAGTAAATAGAGTGAACGTCCGTCTTTCATTTTATATCGGTCCACATAATTACGAACATTAACCTTTTTTTCCGTTGCCATATCTTCCAGGTCCCCTATATTTATCTCAACATTGAAATGACCTGAATTGGCGATGATAGCGCCATCCTTCATCAGTTCAAAATGTTCTTTACGCAACACATGAATATCTCCGGTAATCGTGCAAAACAGATCGCCGGATTTTGCTGCCTCTGTCATCGGCATTACTATAAACCCATCCATGGCTGCTTCCAGGGCTTTTATCGGATCCACTTCACAGATTATAACATTGGCACCCATACCCTTCATGCGACTGGCAAATCCTTTTCCACACCAACCGTAACCGGCAACCACGACTTTTTTTCCGGCTATCAAAAAGTCTGTTGCCCGGATAATACCATCTACAGTCGACTGACCGGTTCCATAACGATTATCGAACAGATATTTGGTCTGGGCATCGTTAACGGCAATTACCGGTATTTTTAAAGCACTGTCTTTATGCATGGCTCTCAGGCGTATAACACCTGTAGTAGTTTCTTCCATGGAACCGACCACCTGAGCACACTTCTCCGGATACTCAGAATGCAAGGTTGCCACAAGATCCGCCCCGTCATCCATAGTGATTGCCGGTTCATGTTCAATAGCAACCCGCACGTGATCATAATAGGTTTTATTATCTTCACCGCGGATAGCAAATACCGAGATGTCATAATCCGCTACTAATGAGGCAGCTACATCATCCTGGGTACTTAACGGATTTGATGCAATCAAAATCAAATCGGCTCCACCGGCTTTTAGGGTTTTCGCCAGATTTGCCGTCTCCGCCGTCACATGCAGACACGCAGACATCTTTTTCCCCTGAAAAGGCTTTTCCTTTTCAAATTTTTCTCTGATTGTCTTTAGGACAGGCATGTCATTATCTGCCCATTCAATTCTCTTTTTCCCCTCTGCCGCCAGGGATAAATCATTTACATCATGCTTAATCATTTAAAACTCCTGTCGATTTTTTTAACCTGTTTAATTCATACCGCAGCGATGCTGCAATCAAATGAAAATTTATCTTCTGTCATTCCATAGGAATCTTCCTGCTTGTAGAAATCATATCAGCAAGTTGGAAGATCCCTTCTGGATGACATCAAAACTTTGCTAATCTCCCCAGGGCGATCCGCTGGGCGGAAATAACAAAGTTTTTGGCTGCAACAGCATAATAATTAGTGTATAAAAGTAACTGTCCTATTTGATAAATCTAAATTTCATGAATAATTCAGGTTAATCAATTTTAATTTAAACAAGACGATCAATTTAGAAAGGCAAATCACAAAAGACAAAAGAATACAACTATATTTTACTGGTTTTTATTTGAAAATTTAAAAAAAAATAAAAACCAGGTCTTACCAAGTCTCCAAATCCGGAAAGACCGGAGATTCATCTGTTTATTATCCAATCCGGGAGATCAATACAACATAATAAACCACATCGCTGTAAAAATTAGTCCTTTAAACAATGGCCACTGCACGAGTAGGCGCACCATCGGCCGTATCAATTTTTACAGGCAAGCAGAAAAAGGTAAAATCCTTTTTTACCAAAGAGGCTAAATTAGTGAGATTTTCTATGATGATCAGGTCATGTTTGAATAAAGCCTGATGAACAGGCATATCAGGTGAATCAATATGATCAACTGAGATCATGTCAATACCGATCCCCTTTAAATTAAATCGACAGATCCAGTTAGCGGCCTCTTCACTGAGAACCGGATATTTCCCGAAATACTTTTGACTCTCCCAGAAGTCACTCCACCCGGAGTACATCAGAACAAAATCTTTCTCTTCTAACTGTTGTGAGAATGGAGTCAGCACCTCTTTATCAATTAAAGTACCCGGGATGCGTGAGATGTCAATGACAAAACCTGTACCCAGAAACTTATCAATCCTCATCCTATCGAGGGTAAGAGCGCCAGGTCGCATATGAGCCGGTGCATCCACATGCGTCCCCGTATGTGAGAACAGGGTGATTTTCTTCTCTAAAAACCCGTCATCTTCAATCGAAACAGGTGTCTCAAAGAGGGGCGGTTCTGTTCCGGGATAAACCGGCATATCCGGTGAAATCAAATGAGAGAGATCTATTACTTGCATAGATTATTCAATTTATTCCACATGTATTTCAATCGTGTCGTTACAATCGCATGACATATAAGAATAATTAAGTTTTATCGATCTTTGATGAGATAAATTTACCGCCCCACGTATAAATCATAGCCGCGGTAGTTATTTTTAAAATGGCACCCGGCAGGTAGGGATAAAATCCAAGTATCAGCACTTCGGATCGATTTAGAACCATTGACAACCAGGTAAGGCCGCAAATAAAGATGATACCTGTTCCGGCAGATATTATCAGCATTGCCCGAAGGAGGGAATTTTCATTGCCACGCTCTGCCAGCAGACCGGTAACATAGGCAGCCGGGATAAAGCCAAGCAAATATCCACCTGTAGGGCCGGCTAAATGGATTAATCCAAAATGTGCCTGGGCGAAGACAGGAAGTCCAACGGCACCTTCAAGGAGATACGCTACTACAGCCAGACTCCCGAGACGACTACCCAGGAAAGCCCCGGTAAGGACTACCGCGAATGTTTGCAAGGATATGGGTACCGGACTGAATGGTACGGGAATCGCTATCTGTGCACTTAGTGCAATAAAAACTGAGGCTCCGACAACCATGACCAGATCATAGATCAAAGCTTCCCGCCTTACAGCAGGACGAAACATACCAGCATAGGAAATGTTCTGCATAATTTAAGTTCCCTGATTAATTGTTGTTGTCTTAAATATCGTATTTTTTCAGATTTAATTCTACTTTTTTATTTGCTTATTTCTGTTTCACTTTTTAAACAATAGTGGAGCGACAACTTTTCGGGAGATCATGATTGATTAGTTCTTAACTAAAATAAAAAAATGCCTGTTTATGTTCTTGAATGTGATTTATTAGACAAGTAAAATTGCAGAGAAATTAAATTTTTTTTCAGGGGAGAATAATAAAGTAATAATCTATTGCAAGTAAAATGAACTATTCTTTAAATTAGCAGGATCTTCCACCCTGAAATTCAGGTGGAAACAGTATCTTATTGATTCAATCTTTTTTTGAAAGGAACTTTAACCATGGCTGGAAAATCATTTAATCCTTTTGAAATGGCACAGGCTCAGTTTGATAAAGTTGCCGATCTGATAGATCTGGATACAGGCATTCGAGAGTTGCTGCGCAATCCATTGCGTGAATACCATTTCAGCATACCGGTCCACATGGATGATGGGTCGGTAAAAGTCTTTCGGGGTTTCCGTGTTCAACACAACGATGCACGGGGACCGGGTAAAGGTGGTATCCGCTTTCACCCACAGGAAACGATCGATACGGTACGTGCATTAGCAACATGGATGACCTGGAAATGTGCTGTTGTTGATATCCCACTCGGTGGAAGCAAGGGTGGCGTCATTTGTGATCCACATAATCTTAGTTTAAAAGAGCAGGAGCAGATTTGTCGTGGCTGGGTCAGACAGATGGCAAAAAATGTCGGCCCAATCAATGATGTTCCCGCACCGGATGTCATGACTAATGCACAGCATATGCTATGGATGCTGGATGAATTTGAAGCGATCCAGGGATCAAAGTTTCCAGGATTTATAACCGGTAAGCCGGTTGGTATGGGAGGGTCTCTTGGCAGAACCGAAGCAACAGGTTATGGTCTCATCTATACTTTGAGGGAAGCCTTAAAAGATAAGAATATTAATCCTCAGGACACCATAGCTAGTGTGCAGGGATTTGGAAATGTAGCCCAGTATGCCATTCGTCTTTATACGGAACTCGGTGGAAAGGTCATCTGTGTATCCTGCTGGGATCAGGCAGATCAGACAGCCTACACCTATCGGAGAAACACAGGCATTGACCTGGATGAGTTATTGCAAATAACCGATCGATTTGGGGGTATTCAAAAAGAGAAGGCATTAGAAAAAGGATATGAACAATTACCGGCTGATGATTGGCTTAAGCAGGAAGTGGACATCCTGATGCCTTGTGCACTCGAAAATCAGATTACCGGGGATAATGTGCACCTGATTGATAAAAAAGTAAAACTTATTGCCGAAGGTGCAAACGGACCTACCACACCGGAAGCAGATAATTTTCTGGAGGAGAAAAAGATATATGTAATCCCCGATTTTCTTGCCAACGCCGGTGGGGTAACCTGTAGCTATTTTGAACAGGTGCAAAGCAATATGAATTTTTTCTGGGTAAAAGACGAAGTCCTTTCCCGTTTGGATGAAAAAATGACCTCTGCATTTCATGCAGTAAATGATCTGGCCACGAAGCGTAATCTCTATATGCGGGATGCTGCCTATGTGATCGCAATAAGCCGCGTTGCTCAGGCCTGTAAAGATCGCGGTTGGGTATAGATTAAGCTAAATAATATCGGATTATCGTATGGCTAAGAAATTAAATTCATTCGACAAACTATTTGGGAACGTGGTTGAACGAGCCAAAGAGCTCAACTGTATCTACGAAGTCGAAGAAATCCTGAAGGATCCTTCCCTCGACATCAGGAAAATTCTAATCCAGGTTGCAGAAGTCCTTCCTGCTTCTATGAAATATCCTCAAATCTGCCACGTAAAAATTTATTTCAAGAATGAGCAGATTACCGGTCAGGATTTCGAAGAAACACCCTGGGTTCTTAGTCAAAAAATAAAAGTTGAAAAGCAAACCATCGGGCAAATTGACATCTTTTACTTAAAAGAAAAACCTGAGCAGGATGAAGGACCTTTTTTAAAAGAGGAAAAACGGGTACTGGCAACTATCGCCAAAAGGCTCGGCGATCACATTGTCTATCAAAATCTGCGTGGTATCTTTGAGAAACTCAGTATACGCAGAGAAGCGGCAGGAAAAAAGAAAGAGAGTGAGTGGCGGATTGTCCTTGATCTTCTTCTAAAAACGGACCCCGATGTTTTTACAAGAATATCGAGGAAAATGTTTAACCATCTTATATGGAAAGGAGTACGGGAAGCGGAAGAGATCCTGCAACAATTTTTACCCGTCCTGCGGTATGGTGAAGGGGATATCGTGGCGGAATCCAATCGTCCGCTTCAAACCCGTGCATTAGGTGATTCCTACGAATTAAGTCTTCGCGTATTCGAGATTGCAACAAACCACATGAGTGACGAAAAAATTCTGAATAATATCCGCAGGTGGATACAGCAGGATAAAACCAGCTTTCTTGTACGGGCAACCTCGGATATTAACTCCTCACTAACGGATATTAGTAAGGCCGTTAGACGTTATTTCCAGATAGCACCAGATGAAGGGCTTGAGCTGGCCCCCTCAGCCCGTATGGGCATCAGAGCCAGTCTTATCCGCCGGTTTTTAACAGATCAATTAGAATATGTGGTCATTGCAAAAAATTATATCCGTGTCAGCGATTTTCATGAATTACTACTTCATCTTATTTTTCCCCCGGGAAGTCACGGAAAATTAGGGGGAAAAACAGCAGGGGTTATCCTCGCATACCGGATCATTCAGAATAAAAAATCGGAAACCCCCTTATTTGCAAATATTAAGCTGCCTAAAACCTGGTATATCTCCTCTGACACCATGATTCAGTTCATGTATTATAACAATTTGGAGGAAATGCTCGAACAGAAATATAAACCCATCGATGAAGTACGCAAAGAATATCCCCATGTCATCCAATTGTTTAAGAGTTCCCATTTTCCCCAGGAGATCGTGCAAGGGCTATCCATGGCCCTCGATGATTTTGGAAACGCACCGGTGATTGTAAGAAGTTCCAGTATTCTTGAGGACAGACTTGGATCAGCTTTCTCAGGCAAATACAAAAGTCTCTTCCTCGCCAACCAGGGGACAAAACACGAAAATCTGGAAGCCTTATTGGACGCAGTCGCAGAGGTCTATGCTTCAACCCTTGGACCGGATCCAATGCAATACCGGTCAGAACGAGGGTTGATCGATTATCACGAAGAGATGGGCATCATGATACAGGAGGTGGTTGGAACACAGGTCGGGCATTATTATTTTCCCGCTTTTGCCGGGGTAGCCTTCAGTAACAACGAGTTCCGCTGGTCGCCTCGTATCAAGCGTGAGGACGGATTAATACGCCTGGTACCCGGATTAGGAACCCGGGCAGTTGACCGGCTTAGTGATGATTATCCGATTTTGATTGCCGCCGGGCAACCAGGTCTCAGGGCCAATGTAAGTATTGAAGATATGATACGGTATTCACCCCAAAAGATCGATGTACTGAATCTTAAAACAAACGCCTTCGAAACTATCGAGATACCGGAGCTGCTTAAACAGTTTGGGAATGATTATCCTTCAATAGAAAAATTAGTATCAATATTTGAACAGAATCACCTCAAAAAGCCAATGGCTTTTCAGACCGATTTTAGTGATTCTGATGTCATCTTTACTTTCGATGGATTAATCAATAATTCAGATTTTATTAAAGAGATCCACACAATTCTCAAAACACTTCAGAACACTCTTGCCTATCCCATCGATATTGAATTTGCCTCAGACGGCAAAGATTTGTATCTCTTGCAATGCAGACCCCAAAGTTATTCTAAATATGATGCGCCTTCTCAAATACCAAAAAGCATTTCACCTGAGAAAACCATTTTTACAGCCAATAGATTTGTTTCGAACGGAACCGTGCCGGATATCACTCATATCGTTTATGTCAATCCGGAGAAATACAGTCAGATCTCAACCATCAATGATCTTAAAGCAATTGGCAAAGCAATCGGAAAGCTAAATCAGATTTTACCCAAACGTCAATTCATTCTGATTGGGCCGGGGCGCTGGGGAAGCCGGGGAGATATTAAACTGGGTGTGAGTGTAACCTATTCGGATATTAACAATACGGCCATGCTGATTGAGGTTGCCCGTAAAAAGGGAAATTATGTACCGGACCTTTCTTTCGGAACACATTTTTTTCAGGATCTCGTGGAGGCCGGTATCCGCTATCTGCCTCTGTATCCGGATGATGAAGATGTTATCTTCAATGAAAATTTTCTACTCAAATCACCCAATGCGATCTTTGCATTATTACCGGCTTGTTCAAATCTGAGTGATACCATTCATGTCATCGAAGTGTCCGAGACAGCAAACGGGATGGTCTTGCGCGTCCTGATGAATGCCGACATTGATAAAGCCGTGGGAATGCTCAGCCCGCGAACGTCATCTGTCTTCTCTGATGAAGAAATCCAGGAATATATGGGTGAACGAAAGGATACCCACTGGCGCTGGCGAACCGAGATGGCCAAAAGGATGGCTGAGCAAATGGATTCGCAAAGATTTGGCGTTAAATCACTCTATTTAGTTGGCAGTACGCAGAATACAACAGCCCAGGCCGGAAGTGACATAGATCTGCTTGTAAATTTCTCTGGTGACCCGGATCAGCAGCGTGATCTCAATAATTGGCTGGAAGGCTGGAGCCTTAGTCTTGATGAGATGAATTTTCTGCGCACCGGGTATAAGGCCGGCGGTCTTCTTGATGTTCACTATGTCAATGATGAGGATCTGACCGATTTAAAAGTTCTAGCAGAAAAGTTACACCTTCCCATCGATGGAATTAAAAAATTGCCGCTAAATAAAAATAAATAATAGAGTGCTTCGTTAAAATAAAACAGATATTTATTTTCCCAACCTGCTTATATATGACTCTTTAAAATTTGACATGAATCCATCTGTACGGATAAGTGTTTTCTTGTCGATGGAATTAATCTGGTATTTTAAAGCGTTGAAGAATATAAATTTACAACATACAAACAGAAAACTTTTCCTGATTTTTTTATTCCCGTGCCTTTCAGTTAAACCATTTAGAAAGAAAATATGAATTCAAAAAATGCCGAAAAAAAGAAAAAGAAATTTTCTTCCAACAGTCTCAAATATGTCTTAAAAGAAATCTTACTTCCCAGAAAGCATCTGCTTCTGCTCGGTCTGGTCTTGATCATTATCAATCGTCTGAGTGGCCTTATATTACCGGGCGCCAGTAAATTTCTTATAGATGATGTTATCGGCCAAAGCGACCGCCAACTTCTTTATCTATTACTAGCTGCCGTAGGCGGTGCGGTTGCAGTGCAGGCTGTATCATCATTTGCTCTCACCCGCCTCCTCAGTGTTGAGGCGCAACACCTTATAGCCCTCCTGCGTGCACAGGTACAAAAACAGATCATCAACTTACCGATCAGTTTTTTTGATAATACCAAATCAGGTGAGCTTGTCTCAAGGATCATGACCGATGTCGAGGGTGTACGGAATCTTGTGGGTACGGGACTTGTACAATTATTCGGCGGTATTCTTACCTCGATCATCTCCCTGGGGATCCTGATCCGTATAAATGCGCAGATGACCCTATTCGCTGTCTTACCGCTGATATTATTTGGGTTAATATCTCTAAAGGCATTTGCCTATATACGGCCTATTTTTAGAAAACGGGGTGAAATTAATGCGGAAGTGACCGGGCGTTTAACTGAATCTCTTGGAGGTATCCGGGTCATTAAGGGTTTCAATGCTGAGGAACAAGAAATCAACACATTTAAACAGGGCATCGACCGTTTATTTCAGAATGTTAAAAAATCGCTTACCTCTACCAGCCTGATCACCAGTGCCGCTACCCTGCTGCTGGGTATAGCCAGTGTTTTGATTATGGGTGTGGGCGGAAATCTTATCATTGATGGTAAAATGACGCTCGGTGATTTTTTTGCCTTTACCCTCTACCTGGGCTTTTTAATTGCACCCATAGTTCAGATGAGTAATATTGGTAGCCAGATTACTGAAGCATTTGCAGGTTTGGACAGAATGGAAGAAATTTTAAGTTTGGAGAAGGAAGGGGAAGAGCCTAACAGGACAGAAGAAATAACGCAGATGCAGGGCAATATCTCATTCAACAGGGTATATTTCTCTTATGAGGAGGGTAAAGAAATCCTGAAGGATATCTCCTTTGAGGCTCCTTCAGGTACTGTCACCGCCCTGGTCGGGACCTCCGGCTCAGGAAAAACCACCATCGCCGGGATTGCCGCCTCCTTTCTTAAACCCCGGTCAGGCCATGTCTCCGTTGATGGCATCGATCTGGCCCATATTAAACTTGGAACCTACCGCTCAAAGCTAGGTGTCGTCTTACAGGATGATTTTCTTTTTGAAGGTACCATCAGGGAAAACATCCTGTTTCCAAAACCGGATGCAGGTGAGGAAGAGCTTTTATCTGCGGTGAAAGCTGCCCATGTTAGTGAATTTACAGACCGGTTTGAAGACGGGTTGGATACGCTGATTGGTGAACGGGGGGTAAAATTATCCGGGGGACAACGCCAGCGGGTGGCCATAGCCCGGGCACTCCTTGCTGATCCCAGGATATTGATTCTTGATGAGGCAACGTCCAACCTGGACACCGAGAGTGAATCTTTTATTCAGGAAAGTTTATCGCATTTAATGAAAGGGCGGACAACCTTTGTTATTGCACACCGGTTAAGCACCATTCGCCAGGCGGATCAAATACTGGTGATCGAGGAAGGAAAAATCGCCGAGCAGGGGAACCATGAAGAGTTAATAGAAAAAAAGGGCCGGTATTACCAATTGTATACCTATCAGGCCCGGATATAATGAAGTTAATACTTGTAGGTGCACACAGTTTTATGTCCCACTTATCACATAAATCGATGCAATCTCACCAATAAAAAACCCCTGATTGAAATATTTACAATCAGGGGTTTGAAATAAATTATTTAATCAACAACTTTTTTCAGGATAATATCAAAAATGGCCGGTTCATCTACTCCATCAAAATCAAAGTCGAATTCATTATCATTATCTACCAGAGAAAGAAAATCACCTTCAAATGAATAAGTAAAAGTTATCGCTTCAGGAGGATCCCCGTCCGTGGTCATGATTATCTTATTACCATCGATTGATATCGAGCCAGTTTCTGTTTCATCCAATTCTAAAGGCGGTACAACTATTACTAATGTGTATGAATTATCTGGCAATACAGTAATAGCAATAGATGATTGAAACAAAAACATGTCAATCTTAATGGCAGGGTTACTTTTCTTAGCGATAGTCATTTTAGTACCATCAACATTTCCATTTGCAATCCAGGCTCCTACAAAAGCAGATATGTCTCCAACTCCTGTGATATCTTCGCTCTTCTTACATTGAATTCCCGTTAAGGCGATAGCCAGAACAACGAGCATGACGGCAATTTTTGATATTTTCATCATTCCTCCTGTTTTAATAATATCTGTAACTATTATAACCCACATTAAAGATAAATTCAAGAAATATTCGACAAATACAAAATATGTTTAATTATGCCTTGATTTATAATTGAATATCGACAATTATGAACAAAACTAAATAGAAATTGATCAATTCCCCACGGTGAATGGCGAACATATTTGCGGGAAATATTATTGATCATAGATCACAATGCCTATCATTTAGGAAAGATAGTACAATTAAGAAAAATGCTGGGTGACTGGCCAAATTGAACCAACGGGCGAATGATAAAATTTCTTAAATTATCCAGAACAAAATTCCATAAATTGCGTAGATAAATGCATTCCTGGTTAATAAAAGATTCAATCAATAAATTATAATGTGATCGTTGATGGTATTACATTAACAATTGATCACACATAATTAAATAAATACGGGTAATGGCCGTTCGCGAACGGCCACTACAATTTTGTATTTATCAATGCACCATGGTCTCTGTAACAAAAAACAAGATTAAACATCCAATGTATTAACCATAAAACATTATTTGAAATGGAGGATTAAAAATGCCGGCAAAAAATTAAGTTTTATTTAGTTCCTTTTCAAACCGCTCTAACTGTTTTTTCCAATTCTCAGTTTCAGGATCCTCCTTTATCGCTACCTCCATAAGCGCAACCGCTTCCTCTGGATTTCCCTGAAAGTTTACAATTTCTGCAACCGTATCAAGAATCATCGCCTTTTCTCTGCCTGCCGGTGCAAGTTTCACAGCTCTACGACCGAGTTTTTCAGCTTCCTCTAAATTAATTTTGTTCTCAAAACACCACCAGCTAAAACTATTTAAGGCATTGGGATTATTCTCCCAGCCAGGTTTTAGTGTGCTCTTCTTTATTTCGATGGCCTCTTCTATCTTTTTCTTAACAAATAGGGTATAGTTCAGATCAATCGATTTTTTTGCCCATTTTGGGATGTCATCCGGATTTGTCCGAATGTATTGATATCCTTCAGTGGCATAGGCCAGCAGCTTCTTATTCTCAGGATCATCTTTCATATACGCGGACATTTGAGCATAAACAGTTAATTTAAATTTGCCATCAACCTTTGAAGAAACAAGTGCTTTATCAGCGATAGCAATTAGTTCATCCATAGTATAAACATTGCGATTATATCCTGAGTTGTACAAAGAAAAAAGTTCTGAGATATAATCGTTTTCAGGATCATATTCAGCCGCATCGTTGTATAACCGGACGGCATCTTTTATCTTACCCTGAGTGTGGAAATAACTTGCTAAAGATTTTGCTGTTGCCGCATCGGGTTTTTGAGCATATCGTTGCTCTTTTTCTTTTATTGTTGTTAAATCCGAAAAACCGGCATCCAGTTCCTCAAAGAGCATTTCCCTGGAATAACCCCACCATCGATACATGGTTTCTGCATCTTTATTGGCCAACACAAAGGTCGGATAACCTTTGATATTATAAGATTTCTTTAAATCAATTCCATCACCTTTTTCACAATCAATCTGCAAAAGAATGACTGAATCTAATTTTTTCTGTACTTCTTTATCTGATTCTGCCGCCCGGGCAAATTCTTTACAACTCCCTCACCATTCCGTCATAAAATCCATAAGAATGGGCTTCCCTGTTTTAGCCGACATGGCTTTAGCTTCCTTAAGTGTAGTTGCCGTTCCGGCCTGGAGGCTCATTACTCCAAAAGACAGAAGCCAGAATAAAATAAATAATTTATGCATATTTTCTCCTGTTATTGATCTTAGATAATTCATAGCCACTAAGGACTCCACGCCTGAGGCGGAGGCGTGGGGCAGGCAAATATTTATGAATTAATCAGGTGATATATCCGGTTAAGGTAAATTAATTTAGAATATTTAGTCAAAAATAACTAATTTTAATCAAATTTCATTGAAAAATCTTACGCGCATTTTGTCCGATTGTTCCAATAAATGGTTAGCGGTTTCTAAGACAAAAGCCTATAGATGAATTAATAGTTGATTTTTATTGTAAGAAAGTACAATTGGTTATTGAGATAGATAGAAAAACATCCCCCTAGCCCCTTTCTAAGGGGGGATTCGTGTAAGGCCATTTAAAATAATAAGTTAAATGGAAAATATTTTTTAACGACACTACTTGGATTATAAATGAGGACTTAGTATGAAAAATACTCACGTTTCATTGATCCTTTCGATATTAATAAGTTTCGTGTTTGCTACAGAGCAGGAGAAGGCGAAAACAATTGGTTTGGATGAAAAACTGCCCATGGATCCTGCCATTACCATTGGTAAACTGGACAATGGATTAACTTATTACATCCGCAGTAACCACAAACCTGAAAATAGAGCTGAACTGCGTCTGGTTATTAATGCCGGTTCGATTCTGGAAGATGATTCTCAGCAGGGTCTGGCTCATTTTCTGGAACACATGGCTTTTAATGGTACCAAGAACTTCGCCCGGCAGGACCTCGTTAATTATTTGGAGTCCATCGGCATGCGGTTTGGACCGGACATCAATGCCTATACAAGTTTTGATGAGACTGTTTATATGCTACAAATCCCGACTGACAGTCTTGAAGTTATGGAAAAAGCCTTTCTGATTTTAAGTGACTGGGCATACAACATTTCCCTGGATGAAGAGGAAATTGAGAAGGAACGTGGTGTAGTGATTGAAGAATGGCGACTTGGACGTGGTGCCGGATCCCGCATGCGTGACAAGCAATTTCCGATTCTATTACAGGATTCTAAATATGCAGAGCGTCTGCCCATAGGTAAGAAAACAGTATTGGATACATTCAGGCATCAGTCTTTGCGAAGGTTTTATCAAGACTGGTATCGTCCTGATCTTATGGCAATCATTGCTGTAGGGGATTTTGACCCGGATCAGATAAAGAATCTCATTATTACAAATTTTGCTGACATCCCCACCCTTTCTCAGTCACCGGAGAGAAAAATTTATCCTGTACCCGATCATCAGGAAACACTCTTTGCCATCGTTGCAGATTCGGAGGCAACCTACTCACGTATCAGTATTTACAATAAATTGCCTCTCGAAAACAATGAAACCACCTCGGCTCTTCGTGAGCACATTATTGAGCGGCTTTATAACCGGATGTTAAACGAGCGGTTATCTGAACTTACCCGCGTTGAAGATCCACCCTTTTTATTTGCGGTATCCAGAGAAGGACAGATGATCCGTAGTAAGAATTTTTACACACTTAGCGCAGTCGTCAGGGACAATGGAATCTCACGCGGTCTGGATGTATTACTTACCGAATCCAGGCGTATCCGGGAGTTTGGTTTTACCCAATCAGAATTAGAGCGGCAGAAGAAAACCCTTCTAAGGTCCCGGGAACAGCAATTTAACGAGCGTGACAAAACCGAATCTAGTCGTTTCGCTTCTCAATGTCTGAGCAATTTTCTTTATGGGAATCCAATACCCGCAATCGCCTTTCGATATGAATTGGACAAGCGTTTTATGCCGGGAATATCTATAGAAGAAGTAAATGCCTTATCGAAAAAGTGGATGGGTGAAACAAGCCGTGTGATTCTGGTTGACGCACCGGAAAAGGCGGGTCTCATTCTACCGGATAAAAAACAATTGGCGGGGGTAATTGAATCTATACCCACCAAAAATATAGAAGCCTATGTGGATAACGCGCTTAACCAGCCCCTGCTCGTATCATTACCGGTTCCCGGTTCTGTCGTCACATCCGAGTTTAAAACCGATCTTGAAGTAACAGAATGGACTTTACAGAATGGAATTCGCGTAATATTAAAGCCGACTGATTTTAAAAATGATGAAATCCGTATGTCCGCATTCAGCCCGGGGGGATCCTCATTAATACCGGACTCAAATCTTGTTGCAGCTGAGACAGCCATTGGAATTATTCTGGAAAGTGGTCTTGGTGATTTTGACCGCGACCAGCTGAAAAAGTCCTTATCCGGTAAAATCGTTAAAGTCTCTCCCTATCTTGGGGAACTCAGCGAAGGTTTTAGTGGTTTTGCCTCACCAAAAGACATAGAAACACTTTTTCAACTGATTTATCTTTATTTTACCTCCCCGCGGAAAGATTCTACCGCCTATATTTCATATAAGGAAAGACTCAAGGTTGTATATGAAAACCGAAGTGCCAGCCCTGAAGCGGCATATTACGACACGCTTACAGCTACGCTCACCCGGCATCACCCAAGATATGAGCCCTGGTCAATACAATCATTAAATAATATGGATCTCCGAAAATCTATGATGATTTACCGTGACAGATTTGCTGACGCCTCAGATTTCACATTCTTTTTTGTTGGCAATTTCAATCCCGACAGCCTTCAATCTCTGGTTGAAACATATCTGGGTGGATTACCTTCCATTACTAGAAATGAAACCTGGCGGGATGTAACCTATCGCTATCCGGAGGGAGTTATTAAAAAGGAAGTATTTAAAGGTAAAGAACCTAAAAGCCAGACATCAATCGTCATCACCGGCCCTTTTACCTGGGATCGGGATGAACGTTATGCCATACACAGCATGCTGCATATGTTAAGAATTAAATTGAGAGAGCGTCTCCGCGAAGATCTTGGGGGGACCTATTCAATAAACGCCAGTGGAAGTTTTGGACATTACCCGAATTGTAGATATCGTATCAATTTCCGTTTTGGTTCTGATCCCGAGAGGGTGCAAGAGCTGACATCAGAAATATTTGCGCAAATCGACAGTCTTAAAAATTTTGGCATGAAAGAGAAATACTTAAAAAAGGTCAGAGAGATTCAGATCCGTGAATATGAAACAAATTTAAAAAAGAATAATTTCTGGTTGTCTAATCTTGAATCAAAGTATTTCCACCGGGAACCACCGGATGATATTTTGAATTATCTCACTCTCGTAAATGCTCTGACATTGGATAGAGTGCAACAGGTCGCCCGAAAGTACCTGAATACTGATAACTTTATACAGGTAGTCCTCTACCCAGAAAAGAATGAGATCGATATTAATCATTAAATAGCCTGGATAATTCATGAATCTTTGACTTAACAATTAGCAACAGTAAAATTTCCCCCCTACTAAGTCGGGCAGGCTTAAAAAAGGGGATTAAGGGGATGTATAGCGTTGATTATATATAACTTTCTTACCTTTTGATTTTAATGAATAATTCAGGATAGTAAATCTCTGCGGCTTCGCGAGAGAATTAATATAGTTGAGCAGTATCCAAACATGAATAATGGTATAAAAATGAGAATTTACAAGATTCTCTTCATATTCTTCTTATTCTCCTGTCATCAGAAGGAAATTGTCAGATCAAATCAGTCTGAACAGGACAGCTCGCCATGGGAGCACATCGTGATATTATATACCAATGATGAACATGGCTGGATGGAACCTACAGCAGATCATGCCGGTGCAGCCGCGTTGTTAAACACATGGGTAAATATGGAAGGTTGTGGTCCATGCCTGATCCTCAGTGGCGGTGATATGTGGACCGGGCCGGCAATCTCGACCCTCACAGATGGCGAATCGATGGTTCATGTCATGAACGCCATGGGATATGATGCGGCCGCTCTTGGCAACCATGAATTTGATTTTGGTATCGACAATCTCAAAGAACGCATATCGGAGATGAATTTCCCCATTCTTGCCGCAAATCTGAAAAACAAAAAAGATGGAAAACGGCCGGAGTTTGTACTGCCTTATACGATCACAGACGTCAATAATGTTTCCGTTGGTATCATCGGTCTGGCTCTGATACAAACACCGAGGATGACAAAGGCGGAGAATGTTACCGCCTATGATTTTACGGACTATGCCCAGGCACTAAAGGAAGTCGTCCCCCAGGTTAAATCTGATGGGGCTGAATTATTGATTGTTATTGCTCATATTTGTCATGAGGATATGACCGAACTTGCACCGCTTGCAGCCGAATTGGGGATATCGGTTATCGGAGGTGGACACTGTCATGAATTATATGAGGATCAGGCGGCTGGTGTGACACTCATCCAGAGTGGTTCAAATTTGGAAAACTATGTTAAAGTTGAAATTCTGTTCGATGATGATGCCGATTCTGTCGTCAATATTACTACCAGTTTACATCCCAATAACGGAGAGGTGGAGGATACCGTCATCACAGAAATCATTTCCGGTTGGCGTGCAGAACTGGACCAGGCGTTATCTGAAGTGATTGGATATGCTGAGCATGTAATACCGGAAAAATCTGCCGAGATGGTAAACATGATCACTGATTCCTGGCTTTACGGCTATCCCCACGCACAAATTGTATTGACAAATAGAGGTGGTATCCGGCAGTCCATCCCTGCAGGTGATATTACTATTGAAACGATCCATGGCATCCTGCCCTTTAAAAATAATATCCTCGAATTAAATCTGAGCGGAAAAGAGGTGCTCGATTGCCTAAACCGTTCAGTCGTTATAGCCGGGATGACATCGGTTGGCGGATACCAGCTCACGGATGGACGAATTTTACATCCGGATTCCAGTTACGTTGTTTTGATAAATGATTTTATGTACACACTTCCCAATACAAATTTTAGCATCTATGATGAGGATCCTTATGATACAGGTACAAGCTACCGCCAGCCTTTGATCGAATGGTTGAAATCACTAGATACAAGCATAGAAAACCCTGTTAATAATTATCTGGATTATACGCCAAGATGATGGATATCAATTATTTTAATAATAGTATCCAAACAAGTGAGCCCACCCCCCTCATCAGGCATGGTTGGTTGCGCGCAGTATTGTTTCTCATCTCCGCTCTGATCATTACGGCTATATTTAGTTCGGTTGCGATTGCCTTGATTGCATTTACATTTGGCCTCGACTTATTATCTCCGGGAATAAATGCCCGGGATTTAATCAAAAACCTGGGACTACCGGCAAATATCATCATCTCATTTTTCGGATTTGCAGGAATGTTTATAACGGTATGGTTGTTCAGACGATTTGTCGACAGAAAAACCTTCAGATCACTTGGGTTTAAGTTCGAGGGCTTTCAAAACGATTTCACCCGGGGACTTATTTTTGGTGCTGTCCTGATCACCACCGGTTTCAGCCTCTTAACTTTTTCAGATATCATTTCCATTAAAGATTTCCATCTCGATGTGCCTCTGCTTTTCGGATATTTGTTATTTTTTGCTATTGGTTCACTGAATGAAGAGATCATGATCAGGGGTTATATTCTAAATAATCTGATTGATTCTATGAATCAGTATCTGGCTCTTTTCATATCCTCCCTGCTCTTCGCCGTATTACATCTGGCAAATGCTAATGTTACCCTTTTGTCATTTGTAAATATTCTACTGGCCGGCCTTCTTCTGGGAATATATTACATTCATACAAGAAATCTCTGGCTTCCGATCGCCCTGCATTTCTCCTGGAATTTCTTTCAGGGTCCTGTATTTGGATTTGAAGTCAGCGGAGTAGATATAAAGGGTTTTATTATTCAGGAACTGAGTGGAGGCGATTTATGGACCGGAGGTGATTTCGGATTTGAAGGATCTTTGATTGCAACCTTATTAATGTTAGGTGCGATTACCCTGTTACATATAAAATATAAACGGCCGGACTGTAAAAAGAGTGAAGAGAAGTCTCACCAGCTCTGCGTGAGATATTTATGCTATTGTTGCCAAAAACTTTGTTATTTCCGCCTAGTGGATCGCCTGAGGAGATTAGCAAAGTTTTGATGTCATCCAGAAGGGATCTTCCAACTTGCTGATATGATTTTGACAAGCAGGAAGATTCCTACGGAATGACAGAATAGAAAATACCATTTGATTGCAGCCGTGGGCTGCGGTATGCTATTGTAGCCAAAAACTTTGTTATTTTAGCAAAATCTTTACAAACTGGATATATTCATCTAACACAGAGACCGCAGAGATTTTTTTCTGCTTTCTGCTTTCCGCTCTCTGCTTTCTTTAATCTTTTTGATTGCAGCCTTGGGCTGCGTTATGAATAGATCAGGTTAAATATACAAAATTATCATGGACATTTTCAGGCAAAAAAAAAGCCAATCCACAGATGTAGTGGCCGTTCGCAAACGGCCACTACACAATAGAATGGCTCTATAAAT
>SDBT01004452.1_pt1 | contig 23775 bp, 15 predicted proteins | sample 2277101 | NCBI WGS metagenome assembly SDBT01 (sample SAMN10404973, study PRJNA504765) | marine sediment metagenome | isolation source: marine sediment core GS10_PC15, 103 cmbsf | place: Arctic Ocean: Southern Knipovich Ridge | collected 2010 | reverse complement strand
TCTATTTCTAGCTTGGCTACTACTGATTTCTTACTTTCACCAACAAAACTTTGCAGTTCACAATCTAGATCTATGTGATCGTGACCAGAGTTCCAATAGAAACAGCCTTCCTCGAAAGATTTGTTAAATGCGTAAGTTGGGCTATCCGCAATACGCATTACCTTAGTTGCTTTCCTTTGGAATTGTTCCATACTTTCCTCATTTTTTGCAATAAATATCTGGAGTAAATTATCGCTTAATGTCCCAATAGTAGTTATTCTCATATCACGATATCTGGAGAGATAATCCCTCCCTTGAGGAAAGAATCCTGAAGGTGGTCCAAAATTCCCTATTGTTTCAATATCGATTATTGTTCCTTCGAAATCAGTGTTAATTTTTTCTTGAAATTTTTTGTAGATACTTGAAGATTTAATTGGCGTCAACTCGAATCACCCTCTTTCATACCCATTTGTTTCATAAGATGGTCTTTCATAAGATCTACGAATCTATTAGCAGTATCTTGTTCTTCCTCTAGAAAATAATTCTATCTCATGATTATTTCGATTTGAGATTTATCGAATATAAATGCAACTCAAAATACTAATCGAAAAAAGGAATAAGAAGTGAGTATAAACCCCTTTTATTAGAAAATTCTGCATCTGTTTCTCTTGTCTATATGGAAGATACTCTGGATTGAATATTCACGTGCCATAACAATCTTCTACCAAAACAGAACTATACTGAATACGGACATTACTGTTATATCTTGGATTAATTTTATAATACTGCGTCATTAGGGACAATAACGGTGGGATGATTTCGTATTGAGTGAAATTAAGTTAGAAACTTCGTCTAGGTTCAGTGACATGAAGGCCATGATTCGTGAGTATCCATGGGACTTCATGGGATTTCTATTTCTTGCGCTATTGATACCAAGAATCTACAGTCTTACAAACACATTTTGGGTTGGGCATATTGATTACAGCTCACTCGCAATAGCTGAACAATACGAGTTCATGGGTATTCTTATCGAGATTGTCAATGAAACAATCCCCTTTGGTATACTCGCTCTTGTGAGCCAGAACTACAAGGATAGGAATGCTGTTGTGAAACAGCTAGCCGCGGGATTAATCCTTCAACTAGTTCTGTCAACAGTTTTAGCAGTGGTTATTCTTACTAACATGGCTAGTTTCGTCAATCTCATTGGTACTGCACCCGAACTCGTTGACCAGACTGTATCTTACCTGTCACTCAGGGCGCTTGCGTTACCGTTTGCATCAATAGGGTTGCTTCTCTTAGTCGGTCTCAAAGCCATGGACAGGGCAAAATTAGCACTTGGTATTGTGGCTCTCAATGTTGCTATGAATATGGCTCTTGACCTACTACTTGTTTCCCCATATACATTCTCACTAAAACTGGGCTTGACTGGTGTCGCACAAGGGTATCTCATAGCAAATGTGTTCTATTGTATCATTGCTCTTCTAGCAGTAGTCAAGACTCTACAAGTCCGACGTGTTGAATTTGGTATTGATCCCCTGATTTCAGAATCAAGACCGCTTTTCAGAGTCGGAGGTTGGACTGGAATCGACTCCTTTGTTAGGAATTTCTTCTACTTCTTTGTCCTGCAGGTGTTGAATTTCATGGGACCTGACCAGTATGCAGGATTCCAACTCTTTCAACGGTTGATGTGGACTGCTCTGATACCAGTCATTGCAATCGCAGAAGGAACTGCAATTCGAGTGGGCAACCATCTCAAGGAGGAAGATGCTCAGAGTAAAATTCCGCGACTTCTTCAGACCTCTGCGCTTCTTGGGTTCCTCATCATCACTGGTTTTGGTGTTATTGGTATTTTTGCTATCGATGCAATGGGATTCTTCTTCACATCGAATCCGACTGTCGTCCGGTATTCATCGATAATGTTCTGGTGGCAGATACTTCCATACATCATGTTCGCAGTGGCAATGAATCTTCGGGGGCTTTTCTTCGGGACTGGAAAGACCTACTACATTCTGATAGTCAGTCTAATCCTGAATCTGGGGATAATATTACCCTTCTTCTTCATGATGAGTAATGGTATTCTTCCCCAGGTGTACGAGTCAGTCATGCTGATGTTTGTGATTGTTGATCTTGTGGATATTATTGTGGCAATCGTATTAGTAAGGGCACTACTAAGGAGGCTTTTCAACAGAAGTATTGTTACTACCCAAAACGAATCAATAGAATAAGATTATATCAAGAATTAATTGAAAAATAAATGAGTATATAAGTTCACAGAACTGAAAATATGTTGGTGATATATTTGCCAAATAAAATAGAAATTAAGAGGGATCGTTTCGTAAGAGTTGCTGAAAGAAGAACGAATGCTATACTCGAAAAGATACGAGTGTTAGGTAACTGCTCCAACAAGTCAATGTACGAATATACACAAGAGGATATAGACAAGATCTTCAAAGTGCTGAATAGGGTTCTAAGAGACACTAAGCTACTTTTTGAACATAAATCCAACACTAAATTCAAGCTAGCAACTGGGAAGTGAGATGAAGTTGATAACGAAAGAAACTCCAATAGAAGGCGAGGAACGTGAAACTGTTGTTGCTTGGCTCACTGTTCTGAAATCAGTTGTTGATGGATATAAACAGAAAACATCAATCGCGCATGGAGTCCAGAAGGATGCGATACAAAATGCTTGGGATGTAAAGATTAATCCGAAGGGAAAGGGTTGGAGCTTCTTGTTTGAACTGATTGAAGGTGATGAACAATCATATCTTGTAATGACTGATCGAGGTACAACTGGATTAACAGGTAGAGTTGCTGGAAAAGAAGAATACCTTAAGGGTTTATCCAAGAATGAACGATGGGCTCGCTTTGAGGGTTATGGGTTCACAAAAGAAGATATTGAGGAGAAACGAGCTTTGGGATCACGGGGGCGAGGTAAATTCATTTTTGTTGGTGCGTCATCTGAAAGAGCGATTCTTTATGATACATTAACTATTGATGGTAACTACCGTTTTGGAGCAAGACGTATTCAGGAAACTAAGAATCCAGTCAAGCATTATGATGAAGATAATGGTCGAAAGATGCTTGCAGCCGCAACTTATAATCTCGTTCCACCCTTATCTGAAGTAGGCACCCGGGTTATTATTGTTAATCCACTTGATGAGGTTGTTGAAGCAATTCGGAATCGCGAATTTGAATTCATGATTGGAGAAACTTGGTGGGAAATAATTAAGAAATATGATGTCAAAATCATCGTTAAGCATAGTGGAACTGAAAAGAGGATAGAAGTTCCGACTGAATATCTACTTCCCAAAAAAACTGAAGGTGAATTAAAAGTCTGGTTGAAACATGGTGTTAAGAAAGTATTCGGGAAGATTCCAACGCAGGTTAAGACACTCCATATCTTATGTGAATCTGGAAAGAAAGTCCATGAAGATCTTAGGGGGATTTCAATTCAGCGCAATGGTATGAAAATCTGCACAGTCGAACCGCGGGTTCTACCTGAACACATTTTTGAATCGATTTATGGCTATGTCATATTAGATGAGGTTGGTGAGGAAAAGATTAAGGATTCTGAAGGTTTGGAGCATAATGATATCTCTTACAAAAAGTCATTTACTAAACAATTACGGAATTGGCTCTGGGCTGAGATGAAAGAATTTGCCCAGAAGGAACTTGGATACAACCCTCATCCTGAAAAGGAACGTCGAGAAAAGCAGAAATCAGCAGAAAGAAGGGCATTAAGTGCAATCAATAAAATCGCAAAGGTTCTAAACATAATAAAAATTGGTCCAACTTCAAGTCAGCCATCCATAACACACAGAGGTCCGACTAAACCAATTCGAATATCAATGACATCACCGGACTTCCCAAATCCTCAATCAACCAGAGTTGATTATGGTCAGAGTATTAAGAATTTGGAGTTTAGCATTGTAAATGACACTGACAAACCAGTTCAAGTCAATCTCAAGATTTTCATAAGATATGGTTCCGAAGTAATTGCTACAATAATTGATGAGAACTTTGATATTGCTAAATGTGACCGCGTAATGGCTTACGGTCCATCTGAACTACAAGTAAAGAAATCACAATTCAAACAACTCGGTCCATATGTTTTTGCTGCAAGGATTGTCAACTTGGACAATGCAGAAAAGCTAGATCAAAAGAGCTTCACATTTCATGTAGAAACTGAACCTATGGTCACGGGGATTTTCGAAGATATTAAACCAGAGGGTATCGATCACGGTGAATATCAATATGCGTTAGGATATGTTGAAACAAGTTCTAGAGGCGGCTATGTTCTAAACTACAACCCACGCCATCCTGAATGCATGGCAAAAGATGATACTGTTGAGTCACTATCGGAACATCTATTCAGACTCAGTGCACATGAATTGGCAAAAATCGATTTGACTTCACAAAATCCCAAGATAGTTAATATCGATGAGAAAAGGATCGACAACATTGAATATATGATGGAAAGATACTCCGTTGCTCTTGGAACGCTCTTTTACTATTACCATAAGGGGAAAAAGTGACTCAAAATGGCGATCATCATTCGAGAATCTAAAACACTTCCAAATGGAGAAGTAGCTACTGTCAACCAATATATTTCTGACCTACCCCTAACAGGCGACCTCCGGAAAAAAGCAGAGGAATATGATTTAATTATCGAAAAGAAAGTTGGAGAAATTGAGGATGATCTTGATAAACGGGGGCTTTTCGAGTTAAGAAATCGGCCTCACGTTCTACAATTATGGTATGAATTTGGAATGCGACTAAAGTTCATTGATGACTTTGAGCTTTCACCAACTGCTAAGAAATTCATTTGGCGAGCAATCTATGATCATACAAAAAAGCTCTATGACCAGCCAAGAGAAATTCCAGTTCGTTTGCTACGTGCACCTACAACGAGCAATTTGAGTTATGCCTATCTAATTGGAAACATGGATTGGGACTTCGTAAATGCTGCAGGTAATTGGACTGCATGGGTTGAATTTCTGGATTCGGAAGTAATACGAAATGACAAACGGATACAAAATTGGATTAAAGATTTGCAGGTACGAGGTCCTTTACAAGGTGGTTTTCTACGTATTCTGAATAGAACAATTCGTAGAAATTTTGATGGAATTGACGCACCCTCACTTCCAAATGATGATCTTGCTACGAAACTTGAGAAAATCCTAGAAGAAGCATTATCTTACCGCGAATAACATCATACTGCTTTCAAAATTGTATCAGCAATAGCTTTAGCCATAAGTGGTGGAACTGCATTCCCAATCTGTTTGTAGATTGAGGATCTTGTTCCACTGAAAATGTACTTGTCTGGAAATGATTGCAGTCTTGCAGCTTCTCTTGGTGTCAAACTACGTGTTTGGGTGGGATGAATATAGTATAACCCATCCTTTGATAGATGCGCGGTGATAGTTGTTGCTGGTTGATGGAGTGCCTGTTTTCGATATTTATCCTTGAATGATTTCATACTGTAAGGGATATGTTTCTGTTGTTTAGCAGTAAGATGAGCCGAAGATTTACCCGGTTCAATCATTTTGAAAATACGTAAATCTCTTTTATTGTGTTTTCTACTAATATGGTGACGAACTGATGTACTACCTTTTCTTGCCCATTTTGCATATTTTGGATTGAAACCACTCTCTGTTTCAAATTTCTGTATAACCTCTTTATCATAAGGAATATCATCAGCGCCATCATTTTCTGAAAGTACAGGAAGGTCAAGAATAGCTTCTCCAACACTGACGTACTTCTCATCATTGGATGAATTAATTGGGTGATGGGTCGGTTCTGGTTTCAATATTTCCTTATCATCTTTTACTCCAACAAGGAAAATACGTCTTCTGAATTGAGGTACACCAAATTGAGCAGCTACAAGTTTCCATTCATGAATCTTGTACCCTAATTCCTTACCTCTCGCAATTGCTTTTCTATAAAATTTCCCATTTCCTCTAGATCGTATTCCTGGTACATTTTCCATAACAAAGAATCGAGGTTTGAAGTAATCAACGAAATCGAAGAAACGACGATATAGTGAGTTTCGTTCATCATATTTACTATTAGGACCATAGTTTGGTTTAGCCCCTGGATTCATTGATGCTGTTGAGAATCCTTGGCAAGGGGGTCCACCAACGATAACGTTCACAATCTCCTGGTTAAGTTGTCCAGCAAGCGTTCTTGGTTTAAACCACTCGAGATTTCTAACAGCAGTGTATTTGACATCATGGTTACGATTGATAGTTTCAACAGAATTAGTATCGAAATCAACTGCTGCAATAATATTGAAACCTGCTTCGATGAATCCTGTTGACATTCCTCCAGCACCACAGAAAAGGTCAATCACATTCATCTTGATAACCATTGCCAAAACTCCAGTATAAATATCAATGGTAGTGTATCTTCATATTATCGGGTTTGTTTTCAGAATATAAGTTACGATATAAAACTTCGACCATACGATTCAATAGACATATACAATCTAGATATCTAGTATGGATTTAGATATATCCCAACGAACCATCAGATGGTTTCGAGAGATATTACTCGATTGGGGACCATCGAACTTCTCCAAATTCATTTGGAGGTCATGCAAAGTCCCGATACTCCAATTACTCGTTGAAATTCTCCTTCAAAGAACAAAAGCTGAACAAGTTGAACCTATTTTCATTGAACTATTAGAACACTACCCAGATATTGAAAGTCTGTCTTCATTGAGTGAAGATGATATTGCGAGAATTATCCACCCTTTAGGGTTACATTGGAGAGCTCCGCTGATTTACAAGCTCGTGCAAAAACTAAAGAATGATTTCAAAGGGACTATTCCTGAAGATCTTGAACAGCTACAAGAACTTCCTGCTATTGGACACTATATTTCAAGCTCGTACTTGTCCTTGCACAGAAATAAGCGAGCCTATATCATCGACAGTAATGTTGTGCGTATTTATGGACGATTTTTTGGGTTTGAATATGACGGTGAAACAAGACGTAAGAAATGGCTAAAAGAACTAGCTAATAAAATTACACCACAAATAGATTTTCGTGAATTTAATTATGCCCTTCTAGATTTGGCCAAATCAATTTGCAAAATTAAACCGTTATGTATGTCCTGTGCTTTATTCTCTGGATGCAAATTCCGGAAGACTTCAATGAATGGTACTTTTAGATTATAACTTGTTTTTATAATATACGCTCAGTTTGCAAAAAATTCAACAAGAATTACTCAAATATTCCTTGTCTTATTGCATGTCCACCAAATAATGTTTGAATTCTTGCTAAACATGGTCCGCTAATTCGAAAAATAGGTTGAGGGCATTTTTTATGTTCCTTGAATTTTGTTATTGGCATGGAAACTAGTCTCAAATAATTGAAAATAAGGTGTGAATCCACTTCAAGTGCTCTAATATCTTTGTTAACTACAGGTCCAAAAACAAAAGTATATTCTGGACGATTTTTTTTGACATAACCTTCTGATGGAACAATCAATCCAACAACGAATCTTGAAATTGGAACACGATTTGTTGAATAATCACACAACGGAGTAATATCAAGTAAAATTCTCTTACCCTGATTTAATACCTTTTCACGATATAACTTCGAATCTTTTTCCAGACATTCTTTGATAATAGATTCCTTTGGAGAGTGGTCGCGAGTATTTATTAAGAAACATCCCTTTGATCTGAGTAAGGGCATTACTTCATCATAATCATATACATCTCCTGGTCTAGGTTGTCTATGATGAGTTGCTGGTATAGAAATATTGAGAATTGATCGCAAAGAAAGTTTGTATATATCCATTAAACCATCTAAACCCTTTCTATTAGAACCTAATGATTCCGACCCAAGATTACCATATTCAATTGCCATACTAGATGTGTGCCAATCCACTACGTCTGATAGTAATGGATTGAGAACTTCACAAAATGCTTGTATAACTGCTTCTCCAGATGGTATATCCTTTCCATGTTGAGTTTCAGCTATTTTCCGAATAAGATTACGTAGAGATTCTAACCAAATCTCTCGATTGGAGTCACCTGAGTGATTCAGAATAGTGCTATAATCAAGACCATTCTGTGCAATGCTTGAAAGCTTTTTTATCGTGCTATTTGCAGCCTTGATCACACGATTCTCCCAATCCATAATACACCCTAGAGGTTCAATAAAGTTTAAAGATTCTTGAATCTCATTGGCTAGTGTCTTGATATCATATGATTTTGTGATTACTCCATGGCTGCTTGTTTCACTCTTCGTTGATTCACTGTCAGATGTATCTAATATTCTAACTTCGGAAACTGGTTCAATAATTTCGAATGTGCCTTTTTGGAGAACTTCATCAAACATATAACTTGGTACGTTACTCTCACCGTTGAATGCGTTGACAAAATCCTTAATTCGTTCTTCGTCGGCCATATTAGTCCAGCCTAGTATGACATAAGGACCATTATCTTCTCTGAGGATGCTTTTAATCACCCTATTTAGTAAAGATACTAGATCAGAATCATCCAAGCCTTTCTCAATATCAAAATCAAGTAATATCAATCGAATTCCAAATAGATTTGCAATTGAGTCTGTATCATCAATATCTGACTCAGGTTCTGAATCTAAATATTCTTGGAAATCTTGGACATAAATCGAGCTTATACCTAAATAGGAAAGAGCTCTAACTGCTGCCAATCCATCTTCACGGTCGTCATCAATCACAAGTGCCTTTGATACTCTTACATGTTTCATCGTATTTCCCCGAATACTAGTCCCACAATTGCCTTGTTTACTCCTTTTGGTAAACAGATTTCTGATTTATCTGGGAAAACAATCTCCCCTTTATGCATTTTCATAATCTCATCAATTATGTATAATCCTAGTCCACTACCATCAGGTTTTCTTGTGAAGAATGGTTGGAGGAGCTCATCAGGTGAATCTAGAAATCCTGTTCCATTGTCAGAAATCAGTAAAGCGTGCTTTCCATACAAGTCCTTGGTTGTCCTTATTGAAATTTTCTTTCTTGTCGGGGATTTTACATTAAGCCAATATATTGCATTATCAATAAGATTTGTGAGCACTATGATCATCTGAGCTCTGTTACATGATACTGAGAAATCTGGATTGTTCTCATCTCCTATAGTGTTAATTATATTGATTTGATGATGCCTGAAACGGTTTCTGTAGAGGGAGAGAGCTCGATTTACTAATGTGCTCATTTTCTGTTTGGTTCGCTTACCCCTTCTGGCAAGGTAGATTATGCCCCGAAGTAGTTCATATAAATCATCTACTGCATTTTTCAAGTCTTCTGGACTTCGACGTCCAGTTTTTCCCAACAAATGAATCATTCTCTCAAACTCATGAACCATCACGAACAGACTCAAACCGGTACCAGCAGATAACAGCAATCTCTGAAGAGTTTCCTCGTATCTATCTTCAATTTCATCAATTATGGGTTTCAATTCTTCAAGAATCCCACGGTCATCAAGAGCTTGCTTCAAATTTTCTAACTCGGTAATAACAGTATCATCTGAGCTCTTACCATAAGCTATTCTAAGTCGTCTCTTATCCTTCTTCCGCTCTGCTTCCACATGTTTAAGTCCAGCAAGGATTGCATATCTGAAAACATAATATGCTCTAGATTCAATGAAACCTTCTCTATTCGTCTTTTCGACTAGTTTTTTGCTCTTGCTAGAATCGAGAGATACTGCACCGATTACAATTCTATTACTGATTGAAGTAGTTGGATCATTCACTCTGCGTCTATCCAATTCTAACCAATCACTTTCCGCCTCACCATAATTATAAACACGAATCCCATTTCTATAAACCCTGATACCTCCATTCTCCCTAAGAAACATCCTAAGTCCACTAACATCAGCTGTAATCAACCGTGTAATTCTGGTATCCATATCAAACATATGCAGGTTCATTTTAATTGGCCCAATTCCAAGATCATCTAGATTTTTCCCAAGAGCTTCTTCGGGTAATATTATTGGAATTTTATTAGAAATTTTCCGACCTTTTACAAGACTCATTTTCTGACTGGGCTTGAATTGATAATGATAGATTATATAGTCGTTATTAATTTCTACTTCAGCAATAAATGGTGCAGTTTTCAGTACTTCATCAGTACTCATAAGATCATCAAGATACCCAAAATCTGGTTTCACAACAAGCTTGGTCTGAAATTTCGATGGAATATCATACGGCGAACAAATCGAGTTTACTGCTCTGTGAAGAGATCGAATATCACGACGAGTCCATTTCTCTTTAATTCCACGGATTGTAATCTTCGTTCCTGTTTTATTTCCTTTGAATATTTTTGGAGACCGTTCAATAACATCAATACCAACATCATCCAAGTATTCCGCAGTATCGAATTTAGTCCAATCTATAAATACTTTGATCTCCATTGAATTCTTCTTTCTGGTTACAAGAGTAATTTTTTCGCCTAATTTATGAGCTGCAAAACGTCCAATTCCTTTCTCTCCTAGAGGTACTCTATCATGAATTGGAGTTCTCCATCCTGAATCTCTCTGAGCTTTACGATAGTCTGTTCCAGGTTCTAACCAAACTCCAGTAACAGTTTTCCAATCCATTCCCGATCCATTGTCCTTGACAATGATTCGTGCATCTTCTTTTTCCCCTTCTGTGTTTTCAAGTCGTAAATTAACTATTGTTGAATCTGCATCATATGCATTTTTCACTAATTCAAATACTGCAATTCTAGAATCTTGAATCAACTGTTCGCCAAGTAACGACATAAGTCGAGCTCTAGGTTTTAGTGCCATTCTTACTTTTTTATTTGGCACGTCATAACCCTCCATTATTCAAATCAATCTCATTCTCCTTCTGACCTTAAGTCTATGTGTTATTTCTTTTCGTTCTTTTGAGAACGATTACAGTGTTTTATTCTTTTTCACACTGGCGTATTCTAATAACATGACCCTCCTAATCTGCTAAATGTATGTATAAGCTGTCTAAACATTATTGTCTGGAAAAGGAAAAAAGGGGAGTATGAGTCCCCTTTCTTTAATCTACATCTGTTTCTCTTGCCTGTAAGGAAGATACTCTGGTCCGAAAATTTCCCGAGCCATGACGATTTTGATTCTACTCTACTTGTTGTAAGCTGTGCCCCAATATGGTGGAATCAATTTTGCCCGAGCTACCACATCAATCTTATATCCTTCGGATTTTTGATTATCATTTATTACAGATTTGAAGACTCCAAATGAGAGTGAACCTTTCAATGATACATCAATCATCTTTTTTGTGGAAATATTCTGATATGTTACTTCACTAAAGTCCAAAATCCGTCTTTCATTCCAAGTGAATACTTCAAGGTCCTTCATGATGAAAGCAGTATATGATTGTCTACTTCCATCTCCCATTCTGATGGGACATGGGATATACTCGCTAGTCCCATCACTGAACTCAATCAAGGTGTGTCGCCCTGTATCCTTACAACCCAACTTAAGCTCTGTAAGATCTGGATACTTAATCAGCCAATGATGTCTCTCATCCTTTACAGGAGTGAAAAAGACATCAATCGGTTGATCTCTCTGTTTTATCAGTTCCAAGTTAGATAGTGATGCTGACGTTGTCAAATAGGGATAATATGTAAAACCTTTCTCTGACGCGACTTCCATCTCTGCCTGTATTCTGGCAAGGATATGAAAGAAATTTATTTTCTTAGTCTTCCAAGCATACTTCTCGCCTTCATAACCACGAAGACCATGTTTCATTACTGCAAAAATACTTGGTATCTTTGTGATTTTTGTAGGCATGTGTTATTAGCTCCTCAATTACTTTTTAGATATCGAAATCGATGTAACAATCAATTTCCACGTTTAGTGAGATACACAGAGAAATCTCTGGTTCTCAGTGAAAACTAACAAATCAGACCTTTAATTATGATTATTGTTTAGAATGATTAATAATTGTCCTTAATAATGACCAAAATAAGGTTTAATCTGGAGCTTGTGGGATTCAGGCTTGATGTACTCTCTCGCGAAAGTCGCTAGCTAATGTTAGAGAATGAGAGAAAGACTTGGTAGAACGAGTGAAACAAATCAACAACATATGAGGGTCTGACAATGGTAAAAGCCACGTTCGAGAATTTACTAACTGTGATTGATAATATTGTAGAGGAGAAGGATATGCAAGATTACCATGCCTTCATCCTATGGTTTCTTAGGACCAGTTACCGAATAACTGAGAAAGACGCGCTTGACTCCATCTGTGACGGTACACGAGATAAAGGCGTTGATGCAGTCATACTGGATCCAATAGAAAAACATGTCACAATAATCCAATCAAAATATTCCGAAAATGGAAACAAGAGCACAATCAAAGAAAGTGAAGTAAGGCTCCTTGCAGGTGTGAAAGGATATTTTGAATCAAGAAGATTATTCAGAGCATCTGTGGCAGGAGCCAACCCTGCTGCGGCACGACTATTGGAGAACGCATACCAAGCAGTGAAGACAAAGTATTATTCCATTGAGTTAGTGTTCCTCTCAACACAAAAAGGTCAAGACGAACTAGAGGACCTGGTTTATGAGGATCTAGGATTTGGACCTCTTGAATTCACATTTGTGGATTACAAGAAATCTTTGGACCTCTATAAGGATAGCCTGAGAGATTATACACCAAAAACAGGGCACTATGACCTCAAATACAATCATGAGGATAACGTAATCTTCAGAAAGGGAGATGTGAACTCGTGGGTTTTAAACGTATCAGTGGGAGAAATTAGACCATTGGTAGCTCGCTTTGACAAGGACCTTTTCCGGAAAAACATTAGGAATTTTCTAGGCGAGAGTAAGGCAAACAAGGCGATACAGCGGACACTAAAGAACGAACCCGAGAATTTCTGGTTCTATAACAATGGGATTACAATTCTCTGCGATAAGGCAGACCTTAACCTAAGGGAGCGGCATATCCGGCTCGTTAATCCTCAAGTAGTTAACGGGTGTCAGACCGTAACCAGTATCAAGAAGTACACAGGCGAGCTGGATGGGGAAATAATTGTAAGAATTATTGAATCATCCGAGCATGATTTCATCCAAAGTATCACACTAGCTCAAAATACATCTAATCCAGTCAAGGCTAGGGATTTCAAATCCAATGATCCCGCTCAAGTAAGACTGAAACGCGAACTAAAGAAAAGAAGATATTACTATGAGATTAAGCGTGGAGAGAGTTTTAGTGACATGAAGAAACAATACCGGTCAATAACTCAGGAATATGATAAAGGACGAACGGTCAATAACGAAAAAATAGCAAAGATACTTGCGGCAATTCTGATAGATCCCGGTACCGCATTGGGGAAAGGAAGTGAGGTCTTCTTCGATACACAATACGAGAAAATATTCCCACCGGACACCTCATCTGCGGCTATAATCACAGCTTGGTGGATTGATGGATTTGTAACAGATTCATACAGAAGCTCGGATAAGAAGTTCTTCGATGAAGAAAATCCAAACTATTTCAGGAATCGAGCAAAATACTATGTGATATCTATGATCTACGAAGCGATGAAAGGGGTGAGAAACTGGGAGAAGAAGTGGTCCCAGTATATGAGTCGAGGATCTGCATCTGATAAGGATTGGGTGAAATTCAATAAAGCGTTCCCTAGAATCAGTGATAAATGCTTGAGGTTGGTTTACAAGGAGTGGAAGAAAAGTAAGAAACCTATCAATAATTATCTACAATCCACAAAAACATTGGATGACATCAGAACCTCACAAAAGGACAAATGGACCAAGCTCATTGAAACTACAAAAGGCATCTACAAAGATGCATTGAAATCTTAGAAACTCATAGTGTGTGTGAATCTATCCAAACCAATCAGTGTGTCTATCAGAAAAAGAAGAGAATGAGAGAGGATGACCCTCTCTCGATAAAAAATTGAATCTACTATTGTTTCTCTTGGCGGTAAGGGAGGTATTCTGGGCCGAAAATTTCTCTTGCTATGACGATATGTAACTTATTCAATCTAGAGGAATTGCACCATGCATCTTACAATAATAAAAATTCAAGTACTTTAGAATTCTATATTTACCTAAACTAAAGGTTGGATAGCATTGAGGTTTCTTGATTTAATCCCGCATGAATTTAAGGAGAGATGGTTAACAGGAGACCGTTATAGGGGTTTAGCACTCAGCATTGCAGCTGTAATCATAATAATATCAACTTCTAGTGAACTTTGGCCATTAGCGACCGATTCATTGTTCAACATTATCATATCAATATCTTATTCATGGGTAATACCCCTTTCATTTACGATATTTCTATTCCTATTATATTTGGTTGATTATTATAGAATTGTAAACAAGAAAACGGGAAGAGTGATTATATTAGCACTGATATGTACAATTCTGGATATCACATTAATTTACACATTCACATATCTATCCTATGCAATATTATTCGGTCTAAGCATCAGTATCGAAAGCTTTAGTTCACAATGGAATCTCTTATATCTTATACTGCCTGTAATAATCGGGGAGTTCACCTTGTCTACCAGAGCCTCTAGTCAGCTTGAAACAGCTCGGAGATTACATAAGGACGCGCAAGACCTTCTTCAGGAAATTAGAAGAGAGCGAAAACTTAGAGCTGATAAGGAAAAGGAAAAAGGTGTAAGACCTAAACTGCCAGATTTAAAAGAATTAGAATAGAATTAACAATTTCAAAACGTGGGATGGAGAATGACGGGAGAAGAAACTAGTGCGACTGAGGATACTATAGATTATATTGAGAAAACAGTTGATGAACTCAAAGATGGTGTTCTTGAACTGAAGATGACAGCAAGTGAAATTGCTGGTGATTACAGTAGTTTGGATGAGTATACAAGAGAGCTGGCTCAGGTATTGGATAAACATCATGATATTTTACTTAAGCATAAAAAGATTCTAGACCCGCCCAATAGACTAGAGGAGTTTTTCGAGGTTTCAGATGTATTTTTGCAATTTCTTGAAGAACGTAAATTTCCAAAAGCACTGCAAGAAACAAGAAAGCTAATTAAAAAAATTCCGGAAAATCCCTACGTATGGATTTTCAATGCATTACTCCTTGTACAGAAAGGTGATTCAGATGGGGCTCGAGCATCAATTGGAAAGGCAAAAGAATTTAAAGATAAATATGGATTTGCATATCTACATGCAGCGCATATACAATTTTCCGCAGGGAACATTAATGAGGCTCGCGAAAATCTAAGATTATTGGTTCAAGAAGGTCCGCTTTTAATTCCCTGTTCTTTCATTCCAACTGCTGGTATTATTTATCGTAATGTAACCGATCTCAAAGAATTAAACTTCTTTCTAGATGAAGTGGCGTGTGAAATCCAACCATCTTGTGACAGTTGTGTTAAAGCATCAATATTCTATTTTCAAGCACGGTATAGTGAAGCCTACAAGCTATCAAAAACGATGAGTGACTCATCTTGCAAATATACCCTGCTATTAAAGGGAGTTATTGAGTTGAAGGAAAAAGGTGAAAGACACAGTCTTGAACGATTTATCAGATCCTCCCTGAAGACAATTGATGCAAATCCTGTATCTTATTCACTGCTACTAGATTCTTTTGACTATTTCAATAAGAAAAGGCAATGCTCAACCCTTCTAAGGTATCTGAAGAGGATTCTAAGTTCATTTGAATGGGGATCTCCTTCACTTAAAATTAGAGGACAATTAGTTTCGTCTGCATCTGCGAAGGCAGCTAATCTTCAATGTAATAATCTATCATTATTCTTGAATATAGTAGATCAAGAAATGCAGAATAACAAAGATGCATCATTGTACCTTACAGATTTCATGTTGAAGCTTGTTATTGGTAATATCTCTGGTGCTGAGAAATCTGCGTTAGCATCTATGAAAAAATATCCTAGTAATAATGCTATAGTTGTCTATTCGTGCAATGTATTTGCAGCATCTAATAATGAGAAGAGATTGTTCGATGCTGTAAACAAAGCTCTAGATTTCGATAGTGTTACACAGAATGAAACACCACTCTTGATATTACTTGATTCCATCAGTTCAATAGAAGTAGAACGAAAAGAACTACAGAAGAAGTATTTGGACATTGTAGAAAGAATCCTTATTCAATTAGAAAAAATAATGACCGAATCAAAATCTCCTAAACTCGAACATATTAAAGATCTCCAAGATAGAATAAAGGAAACAAAGAAGAAAGCAGACATTACCAGTTAGGAGTCTTTCATAAATCATTCTTATTACATCTGTTTCTCTTGCCTGTAAGGAAGATATTCTGCACCAAAAATTTCCCGTGCAATGACTATATACATTCAAGTAATGTGGGCTTCTTTAGCAATCATCACCATAGAATACTGGGAATAAATAGTGCCTCAAGATGATGAACGAACACAACATACCTTCGAAGTAGTGAATATACCTCGTTCATATATTGAGAGTAATCTTACTCCCAAACAAACCAACGTACCAAGCTGGGATTTAAAGAAGATAAATCACGTCTTTGGTCGCTTTCTCAACACTCTACTAAATGCAGACATTAAAACAGGATTCAGGATTGAAACAGACAGTGGCACTGCTCGGATTCTCTACTTGTTACCGATTCAAAAATCATCACCACATATGTTTGAAACCATATACCGAGCACATTTCCAGGACTTCGAAATTCAACTTTCTGAAAACACTCTACAAATTGATGTGGAAGACAATGTCCATGTCTGTATAATAAAAGGTGTTCCACAGAATACTGAGAGGTCTCTGGATACTTTGACGGAGATTATGACAAAGTTTAGTGGTCATGCCTTCTATCAAGTACTTGCTCTCCCTGCTAAACCTGGCAGAATAAACAGATACGCGGCAAAACACAAGCTGAAATCTGCTTTAGAAAAATCCCAAAGACAACAGACCGAACAAGGTTGGCTCGGGAAAGAAACTCGACCTAAGATTGATGTTGACAGTCTATTAGACTCTGAAGATTTAAAGAAGCAATATGAACGATTGTCCACAGACCGAGTCTTCAAGTGCCAAGTAACACTTGCTTTCTGGGGGCATCAAGATTCCGAAGCACACCTCAAAGCTGCTGTAACCGCACTTATTGGGTCAATATCATCAACAAAGAAGAAGACTCGTCTGAAGACAAGGTATGTGTCTGGCTCTCTCGCAGGTAAGGTAGCTCAAAGAACGATAGACCTGAAGCGTAAACGAATTACTACAGAGATGACTGCAACTGAGGCTATCCCTCTCTTCGAACTACCCCATAACGAGATTGGAGTTGAAGCCTCTACACAGGCTGCATTCTCATCTGTCGGTACATCCAAGCAACCAGTACAGAGAGAGCAGGTAGGAATCTTCAAACAGAATGAGATTGCTTTAGGTTCACTCTATCGATTCTCATCTCTTGATCAAAGTCGTATCAAATATCTCCCCCTCCAAGACCTGAAGAAACATACCCTGATTGTTGGAAAGACAGGTACAGGAAAGAGCACCACAAAGAACCGATTGTTTATCGATGCATGGAGGAATGGTGTCCCAAGTCTTATGCTAGAACCTGCGAAGACAGATGCAAGAATCTTGATGGGAGCAATCCCTGAACTTCGTGTCTTCACAATAGGAAAAGAAACAGTCACACCCTTCCGAACCAATCCCTTTCATGTTGAGGAAGGAGTTTCTATTCAGCTCCACATCAATCTCCTCTATGCCTGTTTCGTCGCAGGTTGGCCGGTCTACGGTATCCTCTCAAACCATGTTCGAAGAGTGCTAAACCAAACCTATGTGAACAACGGATGGAATCCACTGAATGAAGTCCGAGGGAAACCAATCACCCTTGAGATGTTTCGAGATGAAGTGGAGAGATACTGCGAATCACACCTCAGTTATGGGAGTGAACTATCTCAGGACTTCAGAGGAGCACTTCTTGCAAGGGCTGAAGACCTGTGTGATTCATCACGGGCAGCTATCTTCAACACTATTGAGAACCTATCAATGGATGAAGTCCTCTCAGTCCCCTCCATCATTGAACTGGATCATCTTGGAGATTCCGAGTTTGTTTCCTTCGTTCTGAGTCTGTTACTTGTTCGAGTCTACGAGTACTTCAGGACCCTTGGTCCCTCATCAACTCTCCGGAATCTACTGGTCATTGATGAGGCGCACCGTGTGGTAGAGGAACTCCCAAAGACCCTCGATATGAGTGAGGGAACGGTCTCTAAGCGTCATGCTATCGACCAGTTGGTGAACCTTATCTCCGAGGCGAGAAGCCTTGGGTTGGGTGTTATCCTTGCTGACCAGATACCAACCCGAATCGCCCGAGATGCTATCAAGAACTGTCACAACATCTTTGTACACAAGCTAACGAGTCCAGATGATATCGAACTTATGGCTCGGGAAACAGGGTGCAATAGAGAACAGGCTGAGCACATTACCTATCTGAAGGATGGAGAAGCCATAGTCCGTGGAGCATCAGACAGTGCTCCTTTTGATGTTCAAATCCACTATGATCCTGATGACTATCCAGACATGCTCAAGAACTGGACCGACGCTCAGGTTCGGGAACGAATGCGTTCCTTCTATGCAGCACATCCAGGCTTTGCAAAGACTCCTACTATTCCTGACCTAAACACTCGAGTAATTCTACATGAAGCCCCACAGGAGGAAGCAGCATATCTAGCTATACAGGTGGAGGACATCGTGCAGACCACCACATTCAGGGACATCTATCTAGAGTCCATCGCAGAGGATGAGCAGGATCCCCTTGGTCGGAAGCTCGAAGATATCATTGCTCACTATGCTGTACATCTCTCTCATCTTCCCAGACCTCCAACTGAGCTTGCGGTCATGCTCTTAGAGACCGCCATGGCCGATTATGGTCCTCCCTTCATACAACCCGATATGGACCTCATATCTCAACTCGTTGCAGAGAACTTGAAAGATCCCGAGCATAGTCCAAGGAGGGGCTGATGTGCCCCCAGAGTTTGTTCCCAGTGGGGGTCGAAAGAGGAAGCAGAATCCAAAACCAAAGGAACCTCGTTCCGTGGATGATCTTGTTGATGACATCATGAAGGATTACCGTGACAAGCAGCGAGAGTTAGGCAATGCGGATAATTGGGGCCAACCCAACGAGAAGTTGGACCGAAAGAAGGTCGAGAAGTGGGTGCGAAAGAATCTTCCTAAGTTGAAAGACAACGATAAGGAGGTCAAGAAAAGAGGGAGTAGGAAGTTTTCTCCCAAAGCACCTGCTGAGAGTCTATCTGAGGCAATTGGAAACAAGCTCAAGGAAAAAGCGGAATCTTCTAAAGACAAGCAAAAGAAATCAAAGACGCCAAAAACTAGTGAACCACGGAAATCCAAGCCCTCTCCCAAAGAGAGGAGATCACCTGGACAGATTTCTCCGTCAAAGAAAGAACCTATGAAGCAACTTGGTCCAAAGATAAAGACGAAACCTTCTGAGGCAAGAAGAAAGAAAATCAGAGCTCCTAGAGCACCTACTGAAGGTATGTCCAAGGCAATTAGTGACAAGCTCAAAGAGAAGGCTGAGCAGCTGAAAGATAGGAAGAAAACACCAACAATCAGTAAACCACGAAAGTCCACTCACTCGCCCAAAGAGAAGAGTTCACTAAAACCCAAATCTCCAGTGAAGCGGGAACACAAAAATACGCCACAAATGAAAAAACCCTCAAACAAGGAAAGAAAGGAACGGCTTGGTCCAAAACTCAAGATGAAGCCTCTTGAGGAGCGAAGAGAAAATATAGACATAAAGAATCCGAAGGAAAACCACGGATCTTTGAAAGACTATAAAGTCAGAATATTCAAACCTGTAATTCGTGAAGTAGAAATCAAAACAGAAACAGATCTGAGGAAGTACATAAATAGCGAGCTTTCCGGAATGAAGTATCTCCCTTATTATGACAAAATTCTTGGAGATACAATTGCTCACATAAGACTGAGAGAGTCAGTTGGCAACAAACGTGTTCTCACACTATCTGAGATTAAAATGCTCTCCGCGCAGATGAAATTACCACTCAGAACAACTCGAAATTATTTGACAAAAGAAGGACGACCAGAGTTCTATAGATTAGCTGAGAAAGCTATCACAAAATCAGAGGCAAAATCGGTAATTGATAATATGCACTTGAATCTTGAAACAATCAGGAGTTATTCTGACGTTGAAAAAGAACTTGGAGAAAAGGGCACTATAGAGCATCTTAGGAGTTTACCATCCTACAAACAAGACAATGAAATGGTTCACAAGTACTTCAAATTTATTGACTATCTAAATGAGGGTGGTGTGATGAGAAACATTGCACGTAGGGTAGGAGTGAGTGAAGGTACTTGCATATCATGGACAAAAGGAGGCCTCCCATCACATATCAAACAAGCCTTGGAAACTAGTGATTCATCTGTGGCAAAGAAAATTCCTGATGTAAAAGAGGAGTTTCAGAAATCATCTATTGACACACGAATCGCAGCTAGAATTAATATGACTCGACCAGAGATTAAGGGTGTCCCAGTTGAGTCAGAAACCCATCTTAGAAAAATCATAGTAAAAGAGTATCATGGAATGATGGGTATGCTTGGATTTGACAAGATGTTACAAGAGGGATGTGTACATCTCAGGATTATGAATATCCTTCAAGGAAGGGAGTTTCTTGAATATGGAGAGATTCCGCATCTTGCTAGAGAATTCAATGTAAAAGAAGGGACCCTTGGTATTTGGATTAAGGATGGTATAACTCCTAGAATCCATTTTCATTTAAATCGGTCCATCTCAAGTTATGAAGCGAAGGAAAAGCTGAAGACGATTAGGAAAAGGAACAATGGAATAACTACAAAGGCTGAATATGATCGACGAATGGGAAATTACTATCTTGACAACCAAGAGCGGAGAGCTAGTTTTCACAAACGCGAAGAGGTAATCACTCAGAAGTATTTCAAATTCTTGGAGCAATATCAACTGGGAGGTCCTCTAAAACAAATAGCTCATAAAGTAGAAATTGCTCCTTCCACAGGTCTTGGTTGGTTAGACGGAAACCAACCTCGGCGAATCCGGATAGCGAGTGGTATACCAAAAGAACAACCAAAACCTGGTCAGAAATGGCTTCCTCTAAAATTTCGTGAGGGCAGATATCCTGAAGACTCTATTCAGGTTCCGGAGAGAGTCCGGAGCTATAAGGATGTTCTATCAGTATTACACCAGCTCAAGCCTATTGAGAATAAATTCATGAAGGAATTACAAGTTAGACTTAGTCGTCGTTCAATTGAGGGGGAGTTTATGTATTTGCTTGGAGCCTATGTTTCAGATGCTGGAATCTTTAATGAAACCACAATTGGCCAATCATTAGGCATTCGCCTAGCAAAGAAATATTCTTGGAGCTATGATTTTGGAGATGGCTTCTGTCAATCTCTTGGCGCATGCGGTATATACGCGCACCGTACTAAAAACACTCCATCTAAAACAACTTCCATTAAAACGAAAGAAGGAAAGCGTGCAATAAACCAAAGTGAGAAATTAAACTGGGCAAGTGAGAATAGTCCTCTGGTTCATTGGATTCATCAGTCATGTTTAGGTCTCAATAATTATGCTCCTAAACGTGAACAACAAATATCTGCTGATTGGATTTTGACAGCACCTCGTTCGCTGCGTGTATCTTTCGCACAAGGTTGGTCTGATGGTGATGGTTCTGTTTCACCAAGAGGTCGCTATTTCTGCATAACGACAACTAAGAATCAGAAATTCGTATCTGATTTACTGAACTCGTTAGGGATAGACACACGCATCAATGGCTCTGATGTATTCACAAGCGGAGTTGAAAATGCAGTCAAAGCCTCAGATATTCCCATGTTTAGATATGCATCAGGACGCAAAGATGCATCTGATAAAATGGTCAAAATGATTGATAGCACTAGAAGCGTGAAGCGCAATCCATTCACGAATAAAGAGCTAGAGCATATGGTACAATTAAGAAAGAGCGGATCGTCATGGTTTGATATTCATGAGGCCATGTTTGACAAATTTGGCACTGCTGTTCATAGAGGTACAATAGAAAATGCGGTCTGCAGATATTCATCCGGAGATCCCCTTAAATCTATTGAACGAAAAAATGGTGTATGAATAATAATCTCTGGATTAAGAAATTCGTTGAGATTAAATATGGGGATGAGTTTGAACCTCCGGACTCCGAGGACACCTTTTGGTTGGAATGTAGGTCTGGTAGATGTTATCTAAAATTCAGCTACGGGAAAAAACTGCCTAGGCAGTGTCCAGAGTGTAGAAATAATCTCTACGAGTACGAAGGATAATAAAAAGATGGGAAAAGGGAGCATGAGCCCCCTTTCTGAATTGATGACTATTTTTGCTTCTCTTGGCGGTAGGGGAGGTATTCAGGTCCGAATATTTCTCTCGCCATGACTATTCGCTGCACGTGAGATCCACCCTCCGCGCCGACTGTGTAAGAGCGTACGCCCCTGTATGAAGCCTCCAAAGGACATTCCTTTGTGTAACCAAATGCTCCATGATGGGTCATCGCTCTTGTAATAATGTCCAAAGCATCGTGAGGTGCCTTATACTTGGCAGCAGCCGTGTATTTAGCTATATCAAGCTGGGTATAGTTTGAATTTCCTTTATAGAACTCATCCATTATCCAAGCAGCATGGTATGTCAAGTGTCGATCAGCTTGGAGTGCCATCCATGAGTCAACTACCTCGAACTGAATACCCTCAAAGGCTGCGAGTGGTCGACCGAACTGCTTGCGCTGCTTAACGTAGTCAACACCTATGTCAAAAGCTCCCTGAGCTGCACCAAGACAGGTGGCTGCAATAAGAACTCTGGCAGCACTAAAACCGGCCATAGCGTGATAGAATCCCTTACCGTGCTCACCAATCAAGTAGTGCTTTGGAATCTCAATATTCTCCATATTGAAGCCACCACAAGAAACCCCCATGCGGCCCATATCTTCGAATAGTGTGGTTGTGATTCCGGGATGCAGACCGTCACCGGTGTTCATAGGGAGAATGACTGCATCGAAAGCCTTGTGGTCTCCCTTCAGGTCCGACTTACCAAGGAGCCAGTAAACTCCACCGTACTTTTCGGTTTCAGCGACACCGGAGATGTAGACCTTCTCACCGTTGATGACATAGCCGTCACCCTTTGGTTTGATTGTGGTCTTGGTTGAGTTGACAAGGTCAGAACCACCAGTTGGTTCAGTGGTTGCGATACCAAAGAACAGCTCTCCTTTTGTTACCTTTGGGAGGAATTCTGCCTTAGCCTCATCTGTACCATATCTGTCAAAGATAAAGGCCCATGAGGCTTCAACGAGATACATGACTGGTAATGCAATGGAGAGGTCTGCTTTAGCAAGTTCCTCTGCGGCTATACATGCCATCACCCAAGAGAGGTTGGCTCCGCCATACTCTTCCGATACAGTGGGTGCCCAGAGCATCTGGTCCGCCATTTTCTTGATGAGGTCTCGAGGGATCTCGTGGGTTTCACCATCATATTTCTGCCATTCAGGAGCAACGTGTTTCTGAGCGAACTCACGAACCATTTCCCTGAACATTTTTTCTTCATCCGACTCTTCAAAGTGCATAGTAATTTACCTCTTGCATGTTGAGTCATGCCTGCGGAGCGGTGTGGATTGAGAGTTCCTTATAGTTTCTTCGCAACGGGTGCAGAAGCCATTACCACCTGTCTGTGCTCTTATCCAGTACTGTAAATTCATAGGTTACTAATGATGTGGCTGGTAAATTCTCTCGTCGTGAGATCGCCCTGCAGGTCCCTTGTTCGATGGTCCTGTAAAATCGTCTTGTTTACAGCTGCTTCAATTTGCCG
>SDBT01004451.1_pt1 | contig 23778 bp, 24 predicted proteins | sample 2277101 | NCBI WGS metagenome assembly SDBT01 (sample SAMN10404973, study PRJNA504765) | marine sediment metagenome | isolation source: marine sediment core GS10_PC15, 103 cmbsf | place: Arctic Ocean: Southern Knipovich Ridge | collected 2010 | reverse complement strand
GGTAATTGTTATTGGACATTATCCTTTATATATAGAAAACCCAACAGAAGAAGGAGAATATTTCGATTTTTTTCCAGTCAAAAGGGCTGAAATTTTAGAATTATTTACACAAAATAATGTAATCGCTTATTTGTCTGGTCATACACACAAGTTAATAATCAACAATTATGAAAATATTCAATTGGTAAGTGGAGAAACTACTAGTTTAAATTTTGACAAAAGACTTTTAGGATTTAGGTTATGGGAAGTTTCATCAGATACTGTAAAACACCAATTTATTCCTCTAGAACATCAAATTGTTAAGCAAATTCCTCCGGAATACAAATGGATATTCAGATAAGGACTGTTCAAAAGGATGGCAATTAATAATGCTTAATTCATTATAATAAACTAATTTTTAATTAATAAATTATAGGGAAACTATGCAGGAAATAATTATTAATTTTATCAAACAACATGCAGTTGAAATTATATGGATTCTTATTTTATTCTTTTTGTGCAAAATAATTTTAAACTTTACAGTTAAACATATAGTAAAATTATCTGATGATGGAGATGACAGCCATACCTCTAAATATGAAAAGCGTGCAGACACCCTTGCCCAAATCATAAAATCAATAGGCAACGTTTTAATTTATTCGGTGTTATTATTTATGGTTTTAAATCTATCTGGTGTCGACATCAGACCAATCTTGGCAAGTGCCGGAATTATTGGACTGGCAATCGGTTTTGGGGCTCAATCGCTGGTTAAGGATTTTGTTTCAGGACTTTTTATTTTGATAGAAAATCAATATAGTGTCGGTGATCGAGTAAAAATTGGTAATTTTGAAGGGGTTGTCATAAAAATCACTATGCGTTCCACTGTACTACAGAATGATGAAAAAAAAGTATATTATATTTCTAACGGATTAATTAAAGATGTGACTAATATGTCACAGCACAGGAAATTATAAATATATTTTGAATATAACATTAATCAGTTTTCATCTGGCGCGCTCCTGTCGTCGCTCGACTTGTTATCGCTAAAGAAAATATAAATTAAACTGAAGCTTTAAATTGGAGAACAAAATAATGAAAAATAAAGTAATAAAACACTACGTTTTGATTGTAATATTTCTTGCAGTTGCAGTGATCTTTTTTACTGAAAGCCAAACTAATCTCCCTCAATTTTTAATATTCCTTTTCAGCGGAATATTAATTGGAATAAATATTATAAAAATAAAAAATTCAAATAAGGATAATAAATAAGTGAACAAAACTATATTTTATTGGCTGTTAGCCATTTTAATAACTTTAAGTGCGGCAGTTTATCAAAGAACAACCGGGCCTACGTATGAGAAGAAAATTAATTTTACTGTTGCTAAAAAGGAATATAAAATTAAACTGCTCCGTAGTCATAGCAGTACAAAACCCTGTTTAGTTTCCTTGAACATCGATGATAATACGGTTGAAGGTAAAATTTTATATAAAAAATATCCATCAGCTGATGCTTTGAGCGAAATAATTATGGAGAGGAAAGCTGAAAATTTAATTGCGCAACTTCCTAATCAAGCACCGGCCGGTAAATTAGAATATCACGTTTTACTAAATGATGTAGAAAATAACGTGGAAGTATTTAATAGCGGTCCAATTATAATCCGCTTTAAAGGCGATGTACCTGCTGCGGTTTTAATTCCGCACGTCTTTTTCATGTTTTTTGCAATGCTATTTTCGAACTTAACCGGACTGATGGCACTTGGTAAAAAGGAAAAATATAAGTTCTATACAATAGTTACTACAATCTGCTTATTTACAGGAGGAATGATACTTGGTCCTGTTGTTCAAAAATTTGCTTTTGGTGAGTTATGGACAGGAATACCTTTTGGTTGGGATTTAACCGATAACAAGACCTTAGTGGCTTTTGTCTTTTGGATGAGCGCAGTTATCGGTAACTGGAAAAAGGATAGACCCTATCTTTCATTAATTGCTGCAATTGTTCTATTATTGATCTATTCGATTCCGCATAGCATGTTTGGTTCGGAGTTAGATCATTCTACCGGAGTAATAGGACAGGGATAAGTTAAGGAAAGTACTATAAAATATGTCATTCTGAGTGTAACGAAAAAGCTATGATGTTTTTCCAAATATCAACGTGTCTTTCACTTTGTTCAGAATGACAATGTATTAAAACCGTTTAGTATAAATGTGACAATAGGGAGTTGTCTCTTTATTGTCGTAATAATCTTGGTGGTATTCTTCGGCATTCCAAAAAGTGGATGCCGCAGTTACTTCAGTTACAACATTCAACCCATTACTTTCTAACATTGTAATTAATTTTTCTGCAACTTCTTTTTGCTCATTGTTAAGATAGAAAATGCCTGAGCGATATTGTGTTCCTATATCAGGGCCTTGCCGATCAACTTGTGAAGGATCATGTGTTTCAAAGAATAACTTAGCTAATTCTTCATAACTGACTTCTGAAGGATTGTAGATCACTTCTGTTGCTTCAGCGTGACCTGTTGTTCCCGTACTAACTTCTTTATAGGTCGGATCATCTTTTGTTCCGCCTGTATAGCCAACAGTAGTAGAAATAACACCATCAACTTTGGATAGATGATACTCAGTACCCCAAAAGCAACCAGAGGCAAATATAGCTCTTTCAATTTTATTTTCAGTAATCATTGGTTTAAAATTTAATGAAATTGAATTAACGCAATGTCTTATATTTTTATCGGTTAGTTCTTCACCGAGAAAGACATGTCCCAAATGACCCCCACAATTTGCACAAATTATTTTTGTTCTTTTACCATCGGCATCGGGGATGCGTTTTACAGCACCGCGTATTTCATCATCGAAACTCGGCCATCCGCAGTGTGAATCGAATTTATCTTCGGCTTTATACAGTGGTGTATTACACTGTTTGCATAGATATGTACCTTTTTCAAATAGCATATCATATTCACCGCTAAAAGGAAGTTCTGTTCCTTTATCGATTATTATATGCTTTTCTTCGAGAGTTAATTTATTGTATTTATTTTCTTTTGTCTGTGCCATTAAAATTATTGCTCCAATAATGATGACTAATGTAAATAATATTTTTAAATATTTCATAATTTTCGTTGGTTATATTATGAAATTTATCAAATAATGTTTCATAAAAAATGTAATCTATATTACTTTTGCAAAAATTCTGTAATACCGTAACTTTCGCACGTTATTTTAAGTGATGGGCTCGTAGTTCAACGGATAGAACAAGTCCCTCCTAAGGATTAGATAGAGGTTCGATTCCTCTCGAGCCTACATAAGGATTATTTTAAATAGGAGAATTCAATGTTAAAACCAAAAAGAAAGATTTCTAGGAAGGAAATTAAAAAAGACCCATTTCTAGAATTTATTAATAATGCACAAAATTGGTTTCGAGATAAGAAAAAACTAATTTACCAAGTAGCATTTGGTGTTATTGCAGTTGTAGCAGTTATTTATTTTCTAGGTAATGATCGAATCAATTCAGGAAAAGAAGGAGAGGCTTTGCTGGGCAAGGCACTATTATCTCACGATATAGGCGATTTGGAGAATGCAAAATTCCAACTACAAACATTAATTGATGAATATGACGGCACAAAAGCAGGTATTGAAGGAAAATATTATCTTGGCAAGCTGTCATTTGACAATTCGGAAATTAAAACGGCTTCTGAATATCTAAATGAATATGTTAAAAAAGGTAAAAATGTAATATTAATGACAACTGCTTATAAAATATTAGCAGAAATTGCAATAATGAATACTAATATTGAAGAAACAGAAAAATATTTACAAAAGGGATTAAAATTTGCTGAAAATACAGTTTATCATCAAGAAATATCATTATTATTAGCAAACCAATATTTTGAAAATGGTAAAATTAATAGAGCAAAAAAGATCGTAGATGACATTTTACAGCAAGAAAATATTTTATTTTCAATCAAAAAAACTGCAGAAGAACTGCAGGGACGTATTGAGGGCTAAAACTAGCAGTTAATTCCTTGTAAAATAATTAAATAAAAGATAAATTTAAAGATGGAAAGTGGGTGCATTGCCCACTTTTCGTTTGTATAAGATGAACGAATTAGATAAAAATATTAAAGATTTACTTGATCCGGAAATTCATTTAATGGATGTCCAAGAGAACCATCAGAGAGATTCGGTGAGAATTGTTGTGGATTCGGAAAATCCGATAAGCATCGATAAAATTGCTCGTATTACGCGTACAATTCGCGATTCAGAAGTTATTGACAAATATTTTCCGAGTGGTTATAAAATGGAAGTTACCTCCGTTGGAATTACGGCAAATTTAGAACAACCGTTTCAATTTAGGAAAAATATTGGTCGACAGTTAAAATTAAAGCTTAATAGGGGCGATTCTTTTAAATCGGTGAAAGCGACATTAAAAGATGTTGATGATGAAGGGATATTCATACAATTGCAGGAAGAAATTAGTCATATTAACTATGCCGATATAAAAAAGGCAAAAATCATAGTGTCATTTAGTTAGTATTGGAGGAATTTTGATAAATAGAGAATTAATCGAAGTATTTTCTGAGATAGCACGCGAAAAAAATATTGATCGTAATGAACTTGGTTCAATAATTGAACAATTATTTTTATATATTATTGAAAAACAAAATGGTGATTCATCCAATTGCAGCGTAATAGTTAATCTTGACAAAGGTGAAATAGAGATATATTCAGAGAAAACCATTGTTGATAAGGTTGAAGAACCGCACATTGAGATTACACTTAAAGAAGTGTTGAAAAAGGACCCTGATTTAAGTGATTTGCAAGTTGGAGATCCATATGTTGAAGTTATTGAACCTACCGTCTTTAGCCGAAGAATTATTGCGCATGCCAAACAATTCTTTTCTCAACGAATTATAGATGTTGAACGAAATTATATTTACGAGGATTATGCTAATCGTGTAGGTGAAATTGTTATCGGAGTCGTTCATCAAGTTCAACGGGAAAATATTTTTATCAATATCGATCATGCTGAATTACGGATGCCGCGCAGGGAACAGATTCCAACTGAAAGGTTTCGCCGCGGCGATACAACACGAGCGATAATTAAGTCTGTTGAGATTACAGCGAAAGGTCCTGATATTGTAATATCGCGTTCTGATAACCATTTTTTATTTAAATTATTTGAGATGGAAGTCCCGGAAATTGAAGATGGAATAATTGAAATTACGAAGATAGCCCGACATCCTGGTGAACGTGCAAAGATTATTGTAAACTCGAATGATAGACGCATTGATGCTGTTGGAGCTTGCGTCGGAATGCGCGGAAGCCGTATCCAAGCAATTGTCCGTGAATTGAATAACGAAAAACTTGACATTGTGAATTTTAGTGAACGCCCGGAAGTTCTTATTGCACGCGCCCTCTCACCAGCAAAACCAATAGAATTACACATTGATGATGATAGACAATATTGTGTTGCTATCTTTGATGATGAAGAATTAGAAACAGCTATTGGCAAAGGTGGCGTAAATATCAATTTAGCTTCACAATTGACTGAATACAGGATTGACGCATACAATGTCAAGGAATATGAAACTTTTCTTAAGAATCAGGAAACAACTTTAAAAAGTATACCTAAGTTTCCTAAAAATGCACTCAAAGCACTATCTGAGATTTACATAACTAATGTGGCAGCATTATTGGCTGCAAATGAGAAAAAATTGCTTTCTGCAGATGGAATAACAGAAGATCGTTTGGAAGAAATATATAATCTTGTTCAATCATTTTTAGAAAAGGATAATGAATCTGATAATTCTGAAGATGTAGAGGATAAATTAACGGAAGAAAATCAGGAAATACTGAAATAGGATTAAATTATTTGATGGCTAATCGACCACTTAGAATATTTCAAATCGCTAAAGAGCTAAATATCTCTCATACTGAAATTTTATCTTTTCTAAAAAATAAAGGTGTTGAAGTTTCTAGCCACATGTCTCCTGTAGATGAAACTACTCATCAATTAATTTTATCGGAATTTGCAAAAGACAAACTAAATGTCGAAAGATATCGAAAAGATCAAGTTCGACGTGAAATACATGATACACGTGTTAAAGAAAGTCAGGCTTCCGGGAAAAAATTAAAATTATTATCTCTTGATGAACAAAGGAAATTAGAAAGCAAGGAAGATCAGAAAGCAAAAGAAGAAGAGTTAAATAAAAAGAAAAGAATTAAAGAAGAAAAACAAAAAGAAGAAATCGAAAAATTAGAGGCAGAAAAAAGAAAGAAAGATATCAAAGCGTTAATTGTAGATGATAAAAAACCGAAAAAAGAGATTGAAACAACTTCTGATGAACCTGAGACAATTGACAAGAAAAAGAAGAAAAAAGTACTAGAGGAAAGTAAAGATTCAAAAGTTAAACCACCACCGAAACATAAACTTAGAAAAATAAAATTATCTGACATACAGTCACGTGCCGGAGCAGGTTTTAAAAAAGATGCTAAAATAGAGAAGAAAGATACTCCAGTAACCCAAAAGACTAAAGATCGCGTCCGTCAAACTTTAGCAGAAATTGATTCACGAAAAAGAAAAAAATCATATAAAAAAGATCGCATTGAAAAGGATGAATTAAAATCATCTGATAAAATTAATAAAATAAAAATATCCGAATTTTCTAGCGTTGATGAATTATCAAGTATATTAAATGTTCCATCAGGAGAAATTATTAAAACATGTTTTGGTCTCGGTATGCTGGCCACTATAAATCAAAGACTCGAATGGGATGTAATAGAATTATTAGCTGAAGAATTCGGTTTTACCGCAGAAAAGGAAACCTCAGATGGCGGAGAGTTGTTCTCTTTTGAAGCTACTGAAGAAGACATTGAAAATGCTGTTCCAAGAGCACCGGTAGTTACTGTAATGGGACATGTTGACCATGGAAAAACATCAATTTTAGATTATATTAGAAATGAGAATGTTGTTGCGGGAGAATCAGGAGGAATTACACAACATATTGGAGCATATAAAGTCGAAAAAGATAGTAATACAACAATTACATTTATTGATACTCCCGGGCACGAAGCTTTTACCGCAATGCGAGCTAGGGGAGCACAAGTTACCGATATTGTAGTGCTTGTAGTTGCTGCCGATGATGCGGTTATGCCTCAAACGATTGAAGCAATTGATCATGCTAAAGCTGCGGGCGCTCCAATAGTTGTTGCTATTAATAAAATTGATATATCTGGAATAGATATTGATCAGGTTAAACGGCAATTAGCAGATCATAATGTATTGGTTGAAGATTGGGGTGGAAAAGTACAAAGTATTCTTACTTCTGCAAAAAATGGTGATGGCATTGATGATTTGCTAACGGCAATCTTACTTGAAGCTGAAATGCTTGAGTTAAAAGCAAATAAGGAATGTCTCGCAAAAGGTATTGTAATTGATTCTCGACTTGATAAAGGGTATGGACCGGTTGCAACTGTGCTTATTCAAAAAGGTACTCTTAATATAAGTGATCCATTCCTTTGCAACAATTATTCCGGAAAAGTTCGCGCAATCATGAATGAAAGAGGAAAAAGAATTAAAAATGCTTACCCATCTGATGCAGTACAGATTCTCGGTTTTGAAAAAGTAGCGCAAGCTGGTGATGTATTTGTTACAATAGAAAATGAACGCGAATTGAAACGTATTACAAGCGAAAGACAACGTCGTCGTCGCGAAATTGAACAAAAGAAAATTGTTGCTCATACTTTAGATTCTTTGTCCTTAATGATCAAAGATGGTGGTATAAAAGAACTGCCGATCATCATTAAGGGTGATGTAGATGGATCTATTGAAGCGTTAAGCGAAACTCTTGAGAAGCTAAATACGGGAGAAGTTGGTATAAATGTAGTTCACAAGTCGGTTGGCTCGGTTTCCGAATCCGATGTATTGCTTGCAGAAGCTTCTAAAGCAGTGATTATTGGATTTAATGTACAAGTTGGATCTAATGCCAAACTACAAGCACAGCGCACCGGCGTCGAGATAAGATCCTATAAAATTATATATAAGGTAGTTGAAGATATTAAACTTGCATTGGAAGGATTGTTAGAACCTGAACTAAAAGAAGAAATAGTCGGTAAAGCTATCGTACTAACTCAATTTAAAATCCCAAAAATTGGCTTTATCGCGGGTGCGAAAGTGGAAAAAGGAATTATTACAAGGAATGCCATGGCACGTCTAATAAGAGACGATGAGGTTCTATACGATAAACAAGCTATAACATCGTTAAAACGTTTTAAAGATGATGCTAAGGAAGTTAAAGAAGGTTTAGAATGCGGTATTGGTTTAGAAGGCGTAAAAAAATATATTGAGAATGATATTATAGAAGTATATGAAATCATTGAAATAAAACGGAAGCTTGAAGAATCTTGAGAACAGAAAAACCGTACAAACGTACTGAAAGAATTGAACAGCAACTTTTAGAAATTCTTGGTGAGATCGCTACAAAGCATATTAATTTATCACATCTTGGATTTGTAACCTTTACTAATGCACAAATATCTGCTGATTTGAGGCATGCTAAAATATTTTTCAGTATAATTAAAGCACGTTTAGATCGTGATGAAATTATTAGTGGAATAAACAAATTACGTGGTCCTTTCCGAAAATACTTAGCACCTGAATTACATATAAAATATATTCCGGAATTGCGATTTTATTTCGACGAAACAGTCGAATATAGCGAAAATATAAATAAATTGATGAGTTCCATTAAGATTGATGATAATTAATATTTACAAACCCGTCGGATGGACATCTTTTGATGTTGTTAAAAAAATTAGAGGGATCACTAAAGAAAAAAAGGTTGGGCATGGTGGTACGCTTGATCCATTTGCTGAGGGCGTATTAATCATCGGTACAGGAAACGATACTAAAAAGCTTACTGATATTAGTTCTGATTATAAATCATATATAGCAACTTTAACATTAGGTGAAGAAACTAATACAATGGATGTTGAGGGAATGATCATTAATAAATCTGATGTTCCAAAATTATCTATTAAACTTATCAAAAATGTACTCAGTGATTTTTTAGGAGAACAAAAGCAAATTCCGCCGATGTTTTCGGCTAAAAAAATTGGTGGTAAAAAATTATATGAATTGGCCAGAAAAAATATTAAGATTAAAAGAGAGCCTAAATATATAGAAATAAAAGAAATTAATTTGATAGATTTTATTGACAACAAGATTATTTTTCAAGTTACCAGTTCTAAAGGAACATATATCCGTGTTTTGGGTAGTGATATTGCAAGAGCATTAGGTACGGTAGGACATTTAACAAAACTCATTAGAAAATCAGTTGGCAACTATTTTGTTGAAGAGGCAGTTCAAATAGAGGACTTTGAGAAGCAGTGGAAAAATACTTCAGCATAGAAAACATTCCTCTGATAAAAAAAAGCATTGTTACGATAGGCACTTTTGACGGTTTGCATCGCGGTCATCAAGAGATATTGAAACATTTGGTTTCATTAGGACAAGGTAAGGGAATCAAATCTATCGTTGTTACATTTGATCCACATCCTCGACAAATTCTGTCTAATAAAAATATATTACTAATCCAAAGTTTAGAACAAAAATTGACAATTTTTAAAGAGTTGCAAGTTAATATTGTGATTGTAATACCGTTTACACGAGATTTTTCAAAACTGTCAGCCAACGCTTTTCTTGATTCAATTATTAAACCAAAGTTAAATCCTGAGCATATTGTTCTTGGATACGATCATCATTTTGGTAATAATAGACAAGGTACACCAAAATTTATGGAGAATTATTGTAAGAAAAATAAAATTGGATTTGACATTATTAATCCAGTTTCAGATGAGGGAAATAATATATCAAGTACCGGAATTAGAGATTTAATTAAGAATGGTTTCGTACGGCGTGCTTCTTTTGAATTAGGAAGAGTATTTGGATTTAACACAAGAGTTGTGCACGGAAAGGGAAGAGGTCATCATCTCAACTATCCAACTGCCAATATAATCCCAATCGAAAAAAATCAATTATTACCTAAGCCGGGAGTATATTTTACTCGCGGAAGAGTTAATGGACATCAATTGTATGGAATGTGTAACTTTGGTGTCAGACCAACATTCAGTGAGGCCGAATTAATTATGGAAGTCCATTTTTTTAATCCCGAAATCACTGATTTATATCAACATATAGTTCATATCGAATTTCTAGAAAGAATTCGAGATGAAAAGAAATTCAAATCAAAAGATGATTTGATTAAACAATTAATTAATGATGAAATATTATGTAAAAATCTGCAAGAAAAATATACGCAGACATAAATAGGAGAAATAATGCCACTTAGCGCAGAAATAAAAAAAGAGATTATATCCAAGTATGGAAAGAATGACGTTGATTCTGGTTCACCAGAGGTACAAATTGCATTGCTTACTCAAAGAATTCGTGATCTTACGGAGCATTTAAAAATACACAAGAAGGATAAACATACTCGTCACGGTTTAGTAAAATTGGTATCACAGAGGAAAAAACTAATTAAATATTTAATTAGAACTAATCCTGAGGTATACCCGAAATTGATAAAAAACTTAGGAATTAGAGGATAAATAATTTAATGAAAATATATAAAATAGAGATAGGCGGAAGAACACTATCTATTGAAACTGGAAAAATGGCTCGTCAATCCGACGGTGCTGTTATGGTAACTTATGGGGAAACAACAATTTTAACAGCTGTGAATGCCGCCAAGGAACCAAGGGAGGGAATAGATTACTTTCCCTTACAAGTTGAATACCGAGAACGGCATTATGCAGGCGGAAAAATTCCTGGAGGATTTTTTAAGCGTGAAGCAAGGCCTTCAGAAAAAGAAATATTGACTAGTCGGTTAACGGATAGACCGATACGTCCGTTATTCCCAAAAGATTTTAAAAACGAGACACAAGTAATTGTTACCGCTCTTGCAAGCGATGGTGAAAATCCGGCCGGTGTTTTGGCAGGAATAGGAGCATCAGCTGCATTAGCTATATCGGACATTCCGTGGAATGGCCCGATAGCTACAGTTTCCGTTGGGATGATTGATGATAAATTTATCATTTTTCCAACAATAAATGAGAAGGAAGAATCAAAAATTGATTTGATCGTTTCGGGAAACGAAAATTCTATTGTGATGGTTGAAGGCGAATCCAAAATCATATCTGAAGAAACATTGATAAAAGCACTGAAATTCGCTCATACCAGCATTGTCGATATTATCGATTTGCAGAAAGAGATGATTAAAGATCTCAATGTTGTTAAACGAGATATTCAACCGGTTGAGAAAAATGAAAAACTTGAAGTCCAAGTTATAAAATTAGTCGAAAAAGAGATTAAGAAAATAATCAAAATTGCTGATAAAATCGAACGTGGTAATGCTACTGATATATTACATTCAGAAACGGCAGCTAAATTAGAAGAAAAATTTCCTGAAAGCGAAGATGAAATAAATAACATTATTGATGATAAGTTTAAAATTGCTTTTCGAAATCAAATTCTTGATAAAGGAATTCGTTCTGACGGAAGGAAGTTAACGGATATTCGTCAAATCACAATCGAGCAGGGTATTTTGCCGAGGACTCATGGATCAACACTCTTTACTCGAGGTGAAACACAAGCTTTAGTTGTAACAACTCTCGGATCTAAAAGAGATGAACAAATTATTGACGGAATGGTTGATGATTATAAAAAGAGTTTTATGTTACATTATAATTTCCCTCCTTATTCAGTGGGAGAAGTGGGGCGAATCGGTTTTACAAGTAGAAGGGAAATTGGTCATGGTAATTTAGCGGAACGTGCTTTAAAACCCGTGTTACCTGATTATGATGAGTTTCCCTATACAATTCGATTAGTTTCTGAAATAATGGAATCCAATGGTTCATCATCAATGGCAACGGTTTGCGGAGGATCTTTAGCATTAATGGATGCAGGAACAAAAATCAAAAGTCATGTTTCCGGTATTGCAATGGGTTTAATTCTTGAAGGTAAAAAGTACGCTATTCTTAGCGATATATTAGGTCTTGAAGATCATTTGGGTGACATGGATTTTAAAATTGCCGGAACCGAGGATGGTATTACTGCAATTCAATTAGATCTGAAAATTGACGGAATTTCATTTGATTTGATGACGGAAGCACTTGCACAAGCAAAAATAGGACGTTTACATATTTTAGATTTAATGCAAAAGGCATCTCCCAAAGCAAATCAGATATCAAGTTATGCTCCAAGAATATTATTTGTGCAAATCGATCCTGAAAAAATAGGAGCTTTAATCGGTCCTGGCGGAAAAAATATTAAGCAAATTATTGCTGACACAGGTTGCGATGTTAATGTTGAAGATGACGGCATGGTTACCATTTCCGGTGATGATGTTGCAAAATGCAATGATGCAATAGAATTGGTAAAAGCAATTACATTTGAACCTGAAGTTGGTATGGAATTCGATGGAACAGTAACACGCTTAATGACTTTTGGATTTTTTACAGAAATCGCACCCGGTAGAGAAGGTCTTGTACACATTTCTGAAATAGACTGGAAACGAACAGAACGTGTTGAAGATGTTGTAAAACCAGGTGATAAGATACGTGTCAAATTAATTAAAATTGACGATCAAGGCAGATTAGATTTGAGCCGTAAAGCTCTATTACCAAAACCTGAAGGATATAAACCTCCTGAAAGAAGAGATAGAGACAATCGAAATAAGAATAGTGCTAATCGAGATCGTAGAGGAAGGAAAGATTATTCAAGAAAACGTAGATAATAAAAAGGGCGTTATTAACGCCCTTTTACTTTACTTGATAGGACTATTTTTATGAAAAGTATAAATGTAAATCAAAACATTATTGATTTAGAATATGCTGTGAGGGGCCCAATCCCTCAACGAGCCGCGAAATTAAAAAAACAAGGAAAAATAATAATTCCGTGCAATATTGGTAATCCGCAAGCGCTCGGTCAAAAACCAATTACATTTTATCGTGAAGTATTATCTTTGTTGGAAAATCCTAATTTGATTAGTAGAGAAAAGTATATATCAAAATATCCAATTAGCAATTTCAATAATATTTCCAATTATGCAGTTGAGATTAGTGAAAAAATACTTACCAAGATGGATACGGGATTAGGTGCTTACACTGAAAGTAAAGGGCATTATTTTATTCGCGAATCAATTGCTAAATTTATTGATAAACGCGATAATATCGATTCATCGAAAGCCAACTTACAATCAAATCCTGACAATATATTTATCACAGATGGTGCCAGTGAAGGTGCTAAAGCAATATTAGAATTGCTCATTACAAAAAAAAATGACGGAATTATGATTCCGATTCCTCAATATCCACTTTATTCAGCAACAATTAAACGTTCCGGCGGAACACAAGTTAACTATTATCCTGATGAAGATGATGGGTGGACCTTAAATAAAGAAATTTTAAATGAATCAATTCAGCAGGCAAATAAGAATAAAATTGATGTTAAAGCGATAGTTGTTATCAATCCGGCAAATCCAACCGGTGCAATTTTAGATAAAGACAGTATTGAACAAGTTATTGATTTTGCAGAAGAAAATGATTTAGCCATAATTGCCGATGAAGTGTATCAAGAAAATTTATATGGAGGTGAATTTATATCATTTGCAAAAGCAATTAGTGCTAGAAATATTCCATTATTTAGTTTGCACAGTGTTTCAAAAGGATACTACGGTGAGTGCGGACAGAGAGGTGGATATCTTGAAGTAAGAAATCCACCTTCTGTAAATAATAGTACTTTATCCTTTTCAGAACTCTTATTTAAGGTTGCCTCAGTTAATTTATGCTCGAATACAATTGGTCAAGCATTGGTATACCTTATGGTGAATCCGCCTCCGAAAGATAGTGATGCATTTGATAAATTTACATTTGAAAAACAAACCATATTAGATGACTTATTTAATAAAGCAAACATTATTAGAAAATCATTTAAAGAAATGGACGGCATGGAATGTTTTGGAAAAATTGGAGCTCTCTATCTATTCCCACGATTAAATAAATTACCTGCTAATTGCACTGATTTCGAGTATTGTATGACTTTATTGGAGGAAACCGGATTATGCGTTGTTAATGGATCAGGTTTTGGACAAAAGCCGGGTACACATCATTTAAGGATTGCTTTTTTACCTTCAATAGAATCATTAAGAAGTGTACTTATAAGTTGGATTGATTTCCATAATAAATTTGTTAATCAATAGTTTGATTAAAATACTTATCCAATATAGCATAATATTAGATTTTCCAACGATTAGATAAAGTATTGCTTAAAACAATTTTTATTAATAAACTAAAGTAATACTTTAACACTAAATAAATGACTAAAACCGATACAGAGATCAAAAAATTATATTATTCAATCAGTGAAGTATGCAAACTTACCGGTTTGAAATCTTACGTTCTAAGATATTGGGAAACGGAATTCCGTGAATTAAAACCACCAAAAAATAGGGCAGGAAACAGGACATATCGGAAAAAAGATATTGATATAATCAATATTATCAAAGAATTGCTATATGAAAAAAAGTTCACAATTGAAGGTGCCAGGAATCAGCTAGCAATAACTCCAAAAATTTCTGAAAAAAAAGACCCTGATGCTGCTGAAGAAAAAAATAAAGCAACAGTTACAAGCACCCAAGATTCGTCGGTTTTACTTGAAGTACGTGATCAACTAAAATCAATATTAGATATAATAAATAGCTAATATTTTTTCATTCTTCCAAATTTCTAAATAATTAAAACAGGATGTTCGCTTATCTTAACAAACATACTTCGATATATTTGACTGGTCGGAAACATATATTCGATTAATATTAGTTATTCATATTTTTAATTCTTTAATTTTAAAGAGTCGCGGGGCGTGGCGCAGCCCGGTTAGCGCGCTTGACTGGGGGTCAAGAGGTCGCGAGTTCAAATCTCGCCGCCCCGACGGTATCTAACGATTTTATTAACAAAGAGTTAGGAGAATAGGGTAGAATCTTCTAACTCTTGTTATATATGCACTTATCGTTCATTTCGCACCGTTTCGCATCGTTTAGCATCGCATAAATGTGGATACCTGCGGGATACCGATTTTTATCGGACCCACCCACCACTTTGGCAAGCGGGGTGTCTTTATTATATATAAATTACACTTGCACACCGCAGGACTAAAATATAATCTAAATAGAGTAAAAATAGATTTTTGTTGATAAACAAACCACATTATCGTATTATGGTTTCACTAATATATACGAATTATAGTGTTTTACTCTTTATTGAGACTCGGGCGATGGTCAATCTACAATTAAAAGTACATTGTGAGGTGTACGATGAGAGATGTATTTTATAATGGGGGCATCATTTTTAGTCAAATTTCTGCATCTTTTTTGCAACAAACTTCTATTAACTATTTCATTAACTAAAGGAGGAGAAATAGATGAACACGAAACGAATTGTTATTGGAACGTTAGCCGGGGGCATCACGATGTTCTTTGTCGGCTGGCTCATATGGGATCTGATCTTTGCAGACTTTTTTGCCGCTAACGCGGGATCTGCGACGGGCGTAGCCCGTGAACCTATGCTGTTTTGGGCTATTGTGTTAGGGACATTCTCACTAGCTGCACTGGTCACACTTGCGGTCGAGAGCCAGGCTGGCACTTCGACGATCTTGGATGGCTTTAAGATTGGAGCGATCGTGGGTTTCCTGGTTTGGTTTGGCGTAGACTTCATCTACTACGGATACATTAACCTCTCGAATCTCACAGCGACCATCGTCGACCCACTGCTCGAAATCGTGCGTACTGGAATCGGCGGCGCCGTGATTGCCGCAGTGCTTGGTCGATTCGCAAATGGCCAGGAGGGGAAGTAAGGAAGCCCCACTAGCCCGGCCTGAAGTTCCTAATAGCTGATTAGAAGGCAAGGGCTCTAGTTTTTTGGATTGGCACAATACTTGTCCAAAGCTTTGGAGGATATCGCGGTCAGGAGCAGATTCCTGCCGCTGCGTGAAATTGAATGTTATACAGTGGGTACACATTTCTACTTTGATGGAATAAGTAGTAGATTGGCCGAAGTGTCAACAATACCAAGACTTACAGGTTAGTGTAGCCATAGTGTAGTAAATTTGTCTTCAAAACGGATAGAAAGCCATCTTCAAATGAGGTGGCTTTCTTTTTATGAGACCAACGAATTATAAACAGAGCGCTGCCCTTACAAGGCAGATGTCGGGAGTTCAAATCTCTCAACGCCCACCCTCAATAAACCTCGTTTCACGACGGGGTTTTGTGTTCTTTGGCGGTGCTTTAGTTTAGTCAAGCATAATCAAATAAAGTCAAATAATACCACATTATGGATACGTTTTGTATGGATACGCCCCCACCCACACCAAGGGTAGGCGGGGGGTGTTTATTATTTACATATCACGCTTGCACACCGCAGGGGTAAAGTGTACTCTAAATAGAGTATTTACATCCGATTATTGTTAATAACTACGATTTTCTTGTAGTTTATTATATATCAAAGAGGTAGTTAATGATAAATTTGTATGCAACTTTATTATATTTAACGGTTAGTAGCTACAATTAAAAGAAATAATGAAACAAGTAAGTTTATATAATTATTACATGTTTGGATATAACTATAGGCTAATGCTTGCACGCAAAGACAGTGCAACCACAGAAATGTTGGTTCATGATCTTGAGCTTTTTTTAAATTTTATTGCGGACTTAGAGTTAAATATAACTGCATCTGGAATATTCCAAAAAAAAACTTGATAAGGACAAAGATAAATTAAATAAACTAATTACAGAAGGTAAAAGTAAGGATAAAATTCCACAGAAAATATTATCATCAATAAAATCAAAACTTAGGCAAATTGACAATATCCTTGACGCTGAATTATTATTAAAACACGGTTATATTTTAGATGAAAAACGATATTCAATAAGTAACCTAACACAAAACATTGAAAAGCTATTCTCAAAAGATATATTTCAACATTTGTCAACCATAACCAAATTTGATTTCCAAGAAGCTGGTCTATGTTTGGCATATGATAGATTCACTGCATCGGCATTCCATTTATTAAGAGGAACAGAAGATACTCTGAGACTTTTCTATGAATTTCTTCTAAGTAAGAAGTCAAGAACATCTGATACTTGGGGGACCTATACTAATGGAATAGAGAAAGCTGTCAAAGCAAACAAAATAACTCCTAAGCCATCCAAAGAACTATTATTAAATTTGGAAAGCTTGAGGATTTTCTATAGAAACAAGACACAACATCCTGATAAAATTTACAATAATGATGAAGTTCAAGATCTTTTTGGTACATCGATTAAAACAATCAATGATATTATAATTGATTTAAAATCAAGAAAGTTAATCTGAAAAGTGGCTAACAATGAAAAAAATATGAACCCAAAGAAATGTCCTATATATCACTCACTTACAGAAAAACGTAGTAAACCTGCCAATGAAAACAGAAAACCGTTTCATTTCAGAGGCGGTTTCTTTTATTAACTCTAATATTTCTTTTTAAATGACAATAATTAGATATTTACTTTTGAATTTGGAATCATTTTATAATTTCTACGAAATCTCCCTTTTGCCATCGATGTTTTATTTGATCTACTTGCTGAAAATCAACAATTAAGTTTTCTTTGGCATTAAAATATTTATCCTTTTCTTCAAAAATTTTTATTATTCTGATTATTGCCTCATTTACAATTTCAATCTCAGGCACTAAATCAATTAAATGTATAAATCTTATCCAGACCGTGTGTCGATCAATATATTCAATAGTTGGACACTTGATGTGCGGTTTTTTTTCAATAGATTTTGCAATCTGATCCAATTCTGGTTCAGCACTAATTTTTGAATAATATTGAGATAAAATTTTTACAAGATTCCAAACTTCCACAATATGATTCTTAATAACCTCTATGTCTAAATTGTTGGGGAAATTACCAGTCGTGTGAATTATATTATTTCTCCAATTTACCGCTTTCAAAATTTTATCTATATCAATTTCAGAGATTTTTTCTTTTGTTAGTATAATGTTTAATAAAACCGAAACTCGTGCTGTTAGACCAAGCTGTGGATTTATAAACTTATCAATTTTTAGTTTTTCTAAATTTAATTTTAGTAATAAGTATTTCCTTATACACTGATTAAGAATAATCTCAAGTGCCATTATAGATTCAATCAATGATAATCGAAAATTATTATTTTTAAATTGTTCTAAAGAATTGGTTAGAAATTCCTGTTCAGGATTAGGAATGTATTTTTCATTAATAGATTCTTCTATTTCGGATATCTTCTCAGAGGACATAATATTTTTGTTTAAAAACTCTAAACTAATATCTTCTCTAACAATTTTAATTAATATCTCCCCTTTATACTTATCAATTAATCTGATCCATGTTTTATCGTCATTTGTGTATTCAACATCCCATTTATCCAAATAGTATTCAGGATTATCATTAATTGCATTAAACTCGTGCATTCCACAAGCAGTACCAAAATTTCTAAAGGCAAAGATTGCTCGATTATTAATTGATATAAGCAAAGACGATAGTTGTTCTCTACTATTTTCAGTTATTAATTTTGAAACTCTATCTTTACTTTTATCAAAATCCTGTACTATAAATTCGAATGTATTAAAGTTTTGACTATACGGCCATATCTCTTGGGATTTTTGTTCAAATATTTGTGATCCAATAAGATTAATTGTAATTGTGAAGTCATCATGATTAAAATTTATATTACTCTTGATTCCATCTTTAGATCTACTAATAACTATCAATTCTACTGGAATTTTGTATTTTAATTTCATTGCAGGAATTTAAAAATTATACAATCTAATAACTATATGTTTAATATTCTCAATCATTACCAATGAATAAGCAGTAACCATTAGTACTGATGTAAGAAAGTATTTCGAAACTATGATAATCGACACAGTAGACGTAATTGAGAAGAATCCATAAAGACTAATAATAAATCAAATTGCAATCAAAATTGTATGGATAATGAGCCCAAAGAACGGTCAACAATATAAGCACTTACAGAATAATGTAGGAATAGTGTAGTACGACTTGCTAATGAAAAGTAGAAAACCGCCTCAACTCGGGGCGGTTTTTCTTTTAAGAATGAGATAAAACTCGATATACTAAATTAATAAACCTTGAAATATATAATAGGATAATACTATATTAATATTAGTTAGGTGAGTTTATTAGTTATCAGAGTGGGGAGCTAACGCAGATAATCTGTAATCGTTACTTTAAATACACATCATTCTTATATCTACTAATCAAAGGTGAGTTGATTAGTCTCGAATTACTAAATATTCCGTACTAATTATTATAAATACATGTATTCCTACATCTGTTAGAATAGATCGCCTGACAGATTAAATAACAATGGAGGATACTATGAAACGTTCAATCTTAATATTTTTGGTAATTGGAACAGTCATGATTTTCTTTGGCTGCTCAGGAGACAATCCTATGGCTCCTAAGTTAAACCAAGGTGATCCTATGGCTAAAGAGTTAAACCAAAGTGATCAGGTGGCAAACTCTTTGGCAAAAAAACCGCTTCCATCGCTAAGATGTACAACCGAGTATGACTTCCGTGGTGCTGATGATCCCCCCGCATTCGATACCGAGGGAAGACTACTTGCATGGGAAGGACCTATTAGCGGAGACATCACAGGAGTCATAAAATGGTGGATGTTTGTACCGTTCGAGCTCACCGGACAGGTATCCCACTACGAAGACAGATTTGAAATCTGGAATGATGATGAAACAGTGTTGCTCCTGGCCGGAGACGAGGCAGGTACAACCACAGCCCGTCATGGAAAGAACAGTAACTGGCGGACGAACGGCATAGTCACAGAAGCGGCTCCGGAATATGTGGAGTGGCTTGGACGCAAAGCGCACGCCGAAGGACATTTTACGTGGCTCGAACCTGGCTTACCAGACAACGGCTATGGCACATTTAAAGTAAACTAAGGTAGGATCAAGACTGATTAATTAAGTTTAATTAAACAAGAAACACTCACCCTGTCCGGTATTAATCGGATAGGGTGTGTGTTTTGGGTTACCTAACTTTCAGTCAACAATATGTGGACTTACAGGTTAGTGTAGCCATAGTGTAGTAAATTTGCCTTTGAAACAAAAGAAAACCGCCTCTTAATGGGGCGGTTTTTAATTTTAAATTAATATCAATTAAGAGCTACACCGCCCACTACATGGGTAGGGGGGGTGTTTATTATATATATCTCTTGCCCATACATCATTTTGCATTTATTAGCGCGTCTTTATATATGTTATTCTCTGTTCTTATTATACATTATTTACTGAATTGACGTAATGAACAATATATTAGAAAGAATAGTTGGTGAAACGTTTTCTAATAATCAGATGAAAGTTTTAGAGGAGTGTTGTAATTATTTCTTTGAAAACGTTGCAGGAAGTAAATTTGGGATTTTTTTTATGTAGCTGTTCGACATTAATATTAGAACTCCCTATTATCTTCATAAAAATTGCAAAAGATGGTAAATTTTACGGTCTTGTTTTATAAAACAAATGACAAGATATGATTACTTTTGAAGGGAACGTGGTATCTGCATATTTTATTGATAACTATTAGGTAAGTTTATTAATAAATATATAATTATATGTAATAAATTGAATTTGGAATTAGTATCAGAATATAGATTCCTCACTTACATACAGAACGCAAGTGCGCGGGAAAAGATAAAATGAAAGAAGTTGAATTAGCAAAATATTGGATATATCGCTTAGAAAAGAGATGGGGTGATGAACTACGATATTCAGCCATACATTGGAAACTTTATAATTCATTAAAAGGTTATCTTATAGACCAAAACATGTATATTAAGAATCCATCGTTGCAACAAAAAATAGCTCTACAATTTGCAGTCCCTCAAAAATATTATAACATTAATTATAGAGAACTAAGAGACAACAAATTCCCCAATCTTTTTAAGTGTATAATTCTTAAAAGAAAACATTTCAACAAGAATAAAAACAAATGGTTTACTTATACTTCTAAACACGACTATTATGATGATGTTTTAAAACAAACCCATTCTTTAAAGAATTATTCACATGAGATATTCGATATTATTCCAAAACCTAAAGATTTTGCGAAGCACTATGTTAAATTAAAAAAATTGGTCGATGACTATAATGCCGATTCAAATGAATGGGAGTTTTGTAAGTTTTCAGATATGAATAAATTCTTAATTGCCATTACTCCAAAACCTTTATCAGAGCATATAGAAACATTGCTTGATCGGATTAATCAAGAGAAATTGAATATTGTAAATACAAAAAAGAAACAAGAGCAATCCTTTAAACTACCAATAGAAGTTCCCACCGGTACAACGTGGAAACAAATTTCAATTATTGTTTTTGATAATGAACATTTACTAATTAAAGTTCCCAATTACGAGGAAAGAATTGATTTTGCAAACGCCGGATTCGCAGACAAAAGGGCAAAAGATAAAAGTAAATGGAAACCTAATGAAACCTGGAAAATCTTGTTGGAAATGGCTGAGTCCAAAATGATTAACAAGGATAAACACTATGCTATTCTGTCTAGAGGTAAGGGTGAACCTAAACAAAGGTTGTATAAGTTAAATCAAACATTAAGAAAATTAGTAATGATTGATGATAATCCGATCAATCGATATAATCGAAGAAATGGTGGTTGGATTCCTAAATTTAACTTAATTGACAAAAGAGATCAGACATACAGTTCTAAATCAGAAATCGAAAAACTAAAAAGAGATTTAAAAATATAATCCTCAAGTAATGTGATATTTCATAGTATTATGTGATATTTGTGAATATCATTGCATACATTTATAATATTATTTTCGAATAATTTTCCCTCACTAATGTAATAAAATTAATTCTTTTATTACTTTTTTTATATAAAAGAGTCATCGATGACCTATGTTGGTTGAGAGTATTTGAATGCTCTTGATAATAGTTAACAATATAGGAATTAATATGACCGAATATACAGTTATTGAAAAACTTAATGAGATAAAATCATTATTAAAAAACAAAGTCTCAGATAGATGGCTAACAACGGCTGAGGTTTGTAAACATTCAGGGCTCAGCACTAGCACGATTCATCGTGCATGTCATAAAGGAGTTCTAAAAGTATCTAAGAAAACAGGTAGGAATCTATTCAGAATTAGCTGGGTGGACGCTTGGCTCAATGGTTAGTTACATTACATCTTGTTGGCAAGAACTAAGACGCAAGCCATATTACAGGATTCAAACGACTGACCCAACTGTTGCAAGAAAACTAAGACGACGAACAACATTCAAGTTAGTGTGTTGTGGGATTAATACAGCTCTATGGATATTTCGAGGTACGTATTCTACGCCATATAAGGCTAAAATATCCCTTCAGCGAATAACAGGTCAAAAAGTTAAAAAAGATGCTGTAACAGGCGGATTTGTAGCTGAAACCGCTCCCATATTGTACTCTAAAACAATTTCATAAGTCACGATGAAACAGAACTATTCAAAGGAAGAAGAGAGAGCAGTATTAGGGGCAATTCTAATCGATAATGCAGTTTTAATTGATATTATAGAATTAGTGAGCCCGCATGATTTCTATTATGATATTAATAAGAAGATCTACGCGGCAATGATTGAATTAAATAATTCCGCTAGTCCAATTGATACTATAACGCTAACTAAACATTTGCAAGGAATTGGCATACTTGATCAAATCGGAGGAGCATATGAAATTACGTGTTTACGGGATAGCTGTCCTTCTACAGCCAATGCTAAAGTCTATGCAAAAAGTATACGGAAAAATGCAATAGAACGGGCAACAAGGAAGATTGGACACAGAATTAGCAAGGGAGATGAGAAAGCAAGAACTGAATTAATAGAATTAATAAAAAGTGAACCTTTTAATAAAGAATTTAGCCAAAGTGATGCCGGCAATGCTGAATTATTAGTACACCTATTTGGAGATGAAATAAGATATAACCATACAGAGGGAATATGGTTGATATGGAGTAGTCATTATTGGAAACCGGATGAGAAAAAAATTATAAACGAACTTGCTAAAAAGTCTGCAAAATATAGACATAAGAAGGCTTTAGCGATTAATGATACGGATAAAAAAAGAAAAGAAGCAATTTTCGCATTAAGATCAGAAGACCAACGCAAGATAATAGACTGTATCAATAGTGCAAAAACAATAGAAAAAATGTCAACTAGTGCAGATGATTGGAATACAGACCCGCTCATTTTACAATGCGATAATGGTTTATTGATATTAACTGAAAATGTTGAGTTTGTTAAAGGCAAACCGGAATATATGATTTCAAAATCTACGCGAATAAAATACGATCCGAATGAAAAATGTCCGTTATGGGAAAAAACGATTCTTGAAATTTTCAGTGATGATGAAGAAATGGTCCGATACTTTCAAAGGTGTGTTGGTTATACGTTAACCGGTCTAACCTGCGAACAGAAATTCTTTTTACTCTTCGGAACAGGTGCAAATGGAAAGACCGTAATATTTGAAATTTTAAGAGAATTAATGGGTGATTATGCTATCAATACACGGTTTGATACATTTGTGTGGAAGTACAATAAACAGTCAAATGAAATTGCGCGTCTACATCAGTCGCGTTTAGTTACGGCGAGTGAAAGCGGGGATGCAAAAAATTTAGATAGTGAACTATTAAAGGAAGTA
>SDBT01004450.1_pt1 | contig 23782 bp, 16 predicted proteins | sample 2277101 | NCBI WGS metagenome assembly SDBT01 (sample SAMN10404973, study PRJNA504765) | marine sediment metagenome | isolation source: marine sediment core GS10_PC15, 103 cmbsf | place: Arctic Ocean: Southern Knipovich Ridge | collected 2010 | reverse complement strand
TTGCGCTTGATTGGAGTGCTCGACGTACTGCACGAGTACGTCTCCGCGCTCAAATCGGCGCGCGCCTTGTCCTCACACGCCCTCGCGCCCGCTCGCGACGCCACCCGTTGAGAAGTCCGGGCTTAACCCGCATTTCTCATGACCCTTCTGCGGCGGCCGCAGATAGGCGCATGTCTACTGCGTTCCACTCGTCCAGCGCTCACCACGCACGGTCACGCGGCGTCCGAACTCCACGGTGATCGCTCCATCTCGATCGGTTCTGTAGATTGCCGTGCCACCCGCACGGAGGCGCTCGAGCACGGGTTTGTGGGGGAACCCGAAGCGATTCCGCCAGCCCACTGAGATCAGGGCGACCCGCGGGGCGAGCCGTTCCAGCAGGAGCGTGCTGCTCGATGTCCCGCTGCCATGGTGAGCCACCTTCAGCACCCCACGAGCGAAGGGGCCGGCCAAGGGCCCCCATGCTCTCTCGGCCGACTCCTCGGAGTCCCCCGGGAGCAGCAGATGCCGGTGGCCGCATTGCAGGCCCAGAACCAGTGATGAGTTGTTCAGGTTGGGGGGAGAACGGCCCCGCTCGCCTCCGGCCCGTGGGTGCAAGGCCTGCCAGTGACAGGAAGCCAGATCTCCCTGATCGCCGGCGCTGACCAGCCTGGTGAGAGATGCCCAGCCTGCAGCACGGATGTCGCTTGCCAGCGGGACATCCACCGGCAGATCGGATGCCCAGATCTCATCCACCGGGATTTCGCGCAGCAGTCCCGGGATACCGCCGGCATGGTCGGCGTGCAGGTGAGAGATTACGACCGCATGCAGGCGACGGATCCCCAGACCGCGCAGAGCCGGCGCGACGATGGCCGTGCCCGTATCGAAATTGCTTCCCGGACTTCCTCCGCTGTCGATCAGAATCGGGTCTCCACCGGCAGGCCAGAGCAACAGTGCATCTCCTTGCCCGACGTCGAGTGCGATCAAGCGGGCATGCTCCGGCACTGCGACCGGCCGAGCTGCAAGGGCCAGGAAGACAGCCGCGACCGCGAGGGAGCCAGTGCGAGCCCACCCTTTTCGATAGACGGAGACCAAGATGAAGAAAGTCATGCCACCGAGAAGGGCGGACCGGCCCGCCGGGACTACGAGGGACGTCGCAGACGAGGGCTCGGCGACATCGGCGATCCCCAGAAGAAGGCCGACGCCGGCCTCGGTAGATGCCGCGAGAGCGGCTCCGCCGAGCCAGAAGACATCGAGAACAGAAAGAATGAGGGCAAGACTGGCGGCTGCCAGAGTCATGGTCAGCACGGGGATCGCCGCCAGGTTGAGGAACAGGCCGCCCAGGGGGACTCGATGAGTGTGGGCCGCGCGGAGTGGCGCAACGCTCGCTTGGGCGGCGAACGAGGTCAGGACGAGGGCTCTGAGGTATCCACAGAGCTTCCCGTGCGATGTTCTCGATCTTCTCTGCGGGGCGCTGATCGCGGGAACCATGAGCAGGATGCCCAGGGTGGCCGCGGCGCTGAGCTGGAACCCGAAATCTTGCACTGACAGTGGATTGTGCAGCGTCAGGCAGATGACTGCGAGCGCCCAGCCATTGAGTGGTGCGCTGCGCCTCCCCACGACGACGGCCGCAAGCGAGGCACTGGCCATCAGTGCGGCCCTGAGGACAGGGGCACGGCCGACAACAATGGCGACGATCCCCACCAGGACCACCCCCGCGACCAGCGCAGCACCCGGGCGGGGAAGTCCGGAAGCGCGGCCCAAGGCGTATGCTGCTCCCAGCGCGAGGCCGACGTGTAGGCCTGAGATTGCCAGCAGGTGGATCAGGCCGGCGCGGGAGAGTACTGCCGTCATCTGGCCTTCGAGGCCGGCACGTTCCCCCAGCAGCAGGGCACGAATCACTGCTCCGTGGCGTGGGAAGCGTTGCTCGATGTGGGAGCGCAGGATCTGTCGGAGCTCTGACGTCCAGCGCTGCAGGGCGTACGGAGGTGGCCTGCCTCGAGGTCTGAGCTGATCGAAGCTCTTCAGAGACGATCGCAGATCGAGACCGCGCGCTCGCAGGCGATTCCGTGCCCAGGTTCCTGGATTGGCGGGTGGCCGGTCTTCGCGCAGCCTGAGAAATGCCTCGAATCGATCCCCCGCTCGCCAGACTGCCGCACCAGGCCTCTCGTAGATCGTGACACCTAGACGGGCTCGCCAGGCTCGCCATTCGCCATCGATGCTGACCTGACCGATGGACATCTCGACGATCGCGGTGTCGTCTGTGCCCTCGGGGTCGGTGGCCAGCTTGCCACGTACTTGCCACACGGCGGCCAGCCCACGAGGGTGCTCCTCGAGAAGACGAGCAGGTCTGCTGCTTGCGGCGATGGTGCCCAGAGTCACGCCTGCGCTTGTGGTAGCGAGGAGGGAGAGGGCAGGCACAGCGGCTTGGGGTGCGACGAAGCTGAGAGCTGAAAGCAGGATCGCTGCGGTGGCCGGCATTGCCGGGCCGACTGTCGAGTTGAGGACCTCTTGGATGCCCCACCAGGTGCCCAGCAGCCATCCTGCCGAGAGAATGGGCAGCGGTGCGCAGATGGATTCAGACTGCGTACGGGCTGAAGCGAGGAATCTGTAGGTCGACGCGTTGTCGGGGCGGCTCGTCAGCGATGTCGTGCCAGGCGAGCGCCAGAGCCTCCTCCAACTGCGCCTCGAGCGCTTTCGCGGCGGCGTCCAAGGATCCCGCATCCAATTCGCCAGCCTCGACACGAATCGCAAGGCGCTCGAGCTCCGTCGCCGCCCGCTCGAGGACGCGAGACGCTTCGCCGGGCAGCTTCTCGGCGGCGGCCCGCCGGCAGGAGAGGGCGACCTCCTGAAGATGCAGTATCGCCGTGGAGGGCTTCTCGCCGGCTCGTTCGTCTCGGGCTTCCTGCGATCCTGCATGGGTCCGGCGGTGTTCCTCCCACGTCGTCTCGACGTGCTGGGCGCAGTAGCTCAGCGTGTTGAGTCGATTAGGCCTGGGCCCGGAGGCTGCAAAACGATCGAACGCCTGGTTGATGCCACGCAGCACGATAGGAAGCGGAATTTCCTTCTCATGCCAGCGCTGGATGAGCTGCCAGTCCTTGGGCGAGAGAATCAGCGGTCCACCGCGTCGCTGGCCGAAGTGCTCCTCGATGCGCTGGAAGTACTCAGCCTCCTCGCGCGCCATCTCGGCGTTGCCGCTTCCTCCATCCTCTGGGCTTTGAGATCGATACCTCATATGTTCACAACGACATCTCGGGCCGGTACCCTGGCCAGTTGCAGGTATCGGCCACCCTCAATAGGATGGCCACGGTTGTCGCATTGTCCCCCGCAGCGCAGAGCATGGCCACCCACTACCCCGTTGGCAAGCTTCCGTACCAGGCCCTCGCCAGGTTTCTCGCGGATCACGTGGAGGTGGACATTCCCGGCATCCTCGTTGGGCCGGCCGTCGGTGAGGACGCTGCGGCGATCGATCTCGGAGATGATTGTCTGGTTGTCGCCAACGATCCCATCACCTTTGCTACGGACGCCATCGGACACTATGTCGTGCACGTCAATGCCAATGATGTGGCGACCATGGGGGCCCGACCTCGCTGGTTCCTGGTTACGATTCTTCTGCCTGTGGAGTCGTCGGGCGCCCAGGTAGAAGAGATGTTCTCGGACATCTCGACTGCCTGCCTTCAGGTGGGCGCTACGCTTTGTGGCGGTCACACGGAGATCTGTGCCGACCTGGCGCGGCCGCTGCTCATCGGCACGATGATGGGTACGGTTCCCCGCGACAAGATGCTGCGAACGGGTGCGGCGCGGCCCGGAGACCGAATCTGGTGCACCAAGAGAATTCCACTCGAGGCCACGGCTCTGATGGCGCGCGAGCGCCCTGATTGGGCTCGCGGGCATCTCGGCGCCTCTCGTTGGCAGCGTTGCGTGGATCTGCTCCACGATCCGGGCATTTCTGTGGTGCCAGAGGCATTGGCGGCAGCCGGCGCCGGCGCACATGCTTTGCACGATCCCACGGAGGGTGGAGTGGCCACCGCTCTGCACGAGCTGGCAGATGCTGCCGGAGTCGGGCTCGAGATCGACGCGGGGGCCCTACCACTGGATGTCGACGGCGTCGCTTTGTGCTCAGCGGCAGGTGTTGATCCGCTCGGGGCCCTGGCGTCGGGGGCATTGTTGATCGTTGGGCCGGCGGAGCGGGGGACGGCCATCGAGGCGGCGGTCGGAGCTGCAGGGGTCGAATGCCGGCCGATCGGTGAGATCAGGCCGACCACAGAGGGTCGAAGGCTCATTGCCGGTGGGGAGCAGGTCGAGCTGCCGACCTTTGCGGTCGACGAGATCGCGCGCTGGTTCAACGAGAGTAGCTAGCCTGGATTTCTCAACGGGTCGTGGCTGCGCGTGCGCCTTGTCCTCGCGACCCTGGCACCCGCTCGCTTCACGACCCGTTGAGAAATCCAGGCTAACGTTCGCCGCGTCCGGGGATGCGCAGCCCGGAGGCCACAGTCGCCGGCGCGAGGCGCTCATCGGCGCCGCCCAGGAGCCAGGCTGCGACCTTGTCTGATGCTTCTGCGATGCGCCGGCAGCAAGCCGTGCAGGTCTCGAGATCTCCGCCGATCGGGTCACCGATCTCCTCGGGATCAGCCACATCTCCACCAGGGTCGGCGGAGAGGTCCGATTCTTCGTTGCGGGGGGCGAACGATCCCAAAAGACGCACTCGGTCAGCGGCCTCGGGCGCGAGCGCCGTAACCTCGGCAGCTTGCCTGCGCGACATCGTGAAGATGTAGTCGCTGACCATCACATCCTGAACCGTCAGCGGACTCGATTGCAGATCGGCTATATCCAGACGCTCGACCTCCCAGACGGCGAGCTGCGCAAGAGCGCTCGGGGGGTCACCTCCCAGAGCATGGGTGCCGGCCGATGAGACCCGCCAATCGGGCTCGGGCAGCCTGTCTCGCAGGAGTGCTTCAGCCATCGGACTGCGAAACAGATTGCCAAAACAGATCGTCAGAATGTGGCCACGCCGCTCCTGTGCCATCTCGTCCTGGCGGGAGTCCTGAGCTGTCGAGCTCTCACTCGCCGGAATGTTCACGCGCACGCGGATCACCACCGCCTGCATGGCGGCAGTGGCGTCAGGGAGGAAGGCGACTCGAGAGATCATGGGCGCTCGTTTGTCCGGAAAGCGAGGCCATACTAGCATGACCTGTTTGCCCTCCCGCGCGGGGAGATCACCATTGTCATGCCGTTCGAGCGAGCCGGTTGCAGGGGCACTCGACCGGTGATGGAGTCACTCAATAGACGATGCCTTTGTCCAAGGCCAGCGAGGCTGCGCACCGGCCGATCGCCATCCGTGGCGCCAGGGTTCACAACCTCAAGAACATTGACCTCGAGATTCCTGCACAGCGCCTCGTCGTCTTCACGGGTGTCTCGGGGTCGGGGAAGTCCAGCCTGGCGTTTGACACGCTCTACGCCGAGGGGCAGCGCCGCTACGTCGAGTCGCTTTCGGCCTATGCGCGGCAGTTCCTCGAGCGCATGGAAAAGCCGGATGTCGATTCGATCAGCGGCATTTGTCCTGCGGTGGCGATTCAGCAGCGGGTCCCTCCGCGCAGCTCCCGCTCGACCGTAGGCACGACCACCGAGTTGGCCGACTACCTGCGCCTCCTGTTTGCCCGGGTGGGCACCACGATTTGCCCGAGCTGTGATCGCCCCGTTCAGGCCGACTCTCCGAGTAGCGCCGCCGATCTGCTGCTGGAGGAGGCCGAGGGGCTGCGGGTCATGATCTGCTTTCCGTTGCATTTGCCGAAGAAGCAGAGCCGACGCGCGGAGCGCCTGATGGAGCTCCTGAAACAAGGGTTCCGGCGTCTTTGGTGGGATGGTGAGGTGCGCGAGGTTTCAGCGCGGCAGGTCGTAGTCGTGGCAAAGGAGATTGCTGGCGTCGATGGAGAGGTTTTGGTCGATCGCTTGCGGCTCGCGGCGGAGAAACGAGAGCGCCTGCTCGACTCCCTCGAGATCGCCTTCCGCGAAGGGGACGGTCGCGCCGTGGTCCATGTCTTTCCCCTCCGTGAGGACGGTACCGACTCGGACCCTGATGCACATCCCTTCGACCGGCGCTTCCGCTGTGCTCGCTGCAATCGCGACTTCTTACGCCCGGAGCCACGTCTGTTCTCGTTCAACAATCCCTACGGTGCCTGTCCCGAGTGCAAGGGGTTCGGGAACATCATCGAGATCGACCTCGACAAGGTCATTCCCGACAAGACCCTGTCGATCGCCGAAGGCGCGATCGAGCCCTGGACCAAGCCGAGCCGAGGACGGCTGCGCCGGCGCCTCGAGGAGTTTTGCGAGCGTGAGAAGATCCCCCTGAATGTTCCATGGGACTCTCTCGAGGATGGGCAACAGCAGGCCATACTGGAGGGGGGCAAGGGCTACTCCGGAGTCTGGAAGTTCTTCGACCGCCTGCGGCGCAAGAAATATCGCATGCACGTTCGGGTGCTCCTCGCCCGCTACCGAGGATATGTGCCCTGTCCAGCCTGCCATGGCAAGCGTCTTCGCCCAGAGGCACTTGCCGTTCAGGTCGGGGATGCGACGCTGCCCCAGATCACCTCGATGAGCATCGACGAGGCGGACGATTTCTTCTTCCGCCTGCAGCTTTCGCCGGGAGAACAGCAGATCGCCGCTCGCCTGCTCGAAGAGCTCGGTGGGCGGCTGCGCTATCTGGTGGAGGTCGGCCTCGGCTACATCACACTCGATCGGGTGACCGGAACCCTATCGGGGGGCGAGGCGCAGCGCATCAACCTCGCCACCTGTCTCGGCTCGGCGCTGGTGGGGGCGATGTATGTACTGGACGAGCCCAGCATCGGGCTGCACGCGCGCGACAATGACCGCCTCATCGGCATACTGAAACGACTCAGAGATCTCGGCAACAGCGTGCTGGTGGTGGAGCACGATCGCGGCATGATCGAGGTCGCCGACCACGTTGTTGACCTGGGCCCGGGCGCCGGGGTGCAGGGCGGAGAGGTCATTTTCGAGGGGCCGCCCGATCAGCTGCGCCTCGCCAAGAGCTCGATCACGGGGGCATACCTGCGCGGCGACCGTCATGTTGCCGAACCGCCGCGGCGGCGGCCGCCGAGCGGCATCTTGGAAATCGTTGGCGCTTCCGAGCACAACCTGAAGAACATCACCGTGCGCATTCCCCTGGGGCTTTTGTGCTGCATTACAGGGGTCTCCGGATCGGGCAAGAGCACGCTGGTCCACGACGTTCTGTTTGCCGGTCTCAAGCAGCGACTGGGGGCATGGAAGCACAGGGTGGGTGCGCACCAGCGCATCGAGGGCGCCGATCAGGTCAAGCAGGTCGTGCTCGTCGACCAGTCGCCCATCGGCCGTACGCCACGCTCGAATCCCGTGACGTACGCGAAGGCCTTCGATGGAATCAGGAGCGCCTTCGCCGGCACGCGTGAGGCGCGGGCCCGTGGGTACGGCCCGGGACACTTTTCTTTCAATGTCGCAGGTGGTCGCTGCGACGCCTGTCAGGGTAGCGGCGAGGTCGTGGTGGAAATGCAGTTTCTGCCGGATGTGCGCCTGCCGTGCGAGGAGTGCGAGGGCAGCCGGTACCGCCGCGAGATCCTCGATGTCCGCTACCACAACAAAGCGATCAACGAGGTGCTACAGCTCACCATCAGCGAGGCTCGGCGGTTCTTCTCGGACGTTCGCAGAGTCAACGATCGTCTCAAGGTGCTCGAGGATGTCGGGCTCGGGTACCTGCGCCTGGGACAGCCGTCGACAACGCTGTCGGGTGGTGAGGCCCAACGCCTGAAGCTGGCTGCGCACCTGATCGAGGGCGCCGGCGCCGGAACTCTCTATCTGTTCGACGAGCCGACGACCGGATTGCATTTCGACGATATTGCCAAGCTCCTGTTCGCCCTCAACCGGCTTATCGATTCAGGGGCCTCGGTGGTGGTCATCGAGCACAATCTCGATTTCCTCAAGACAGCCGACTGGGTGATCGACCTCGGCCCCGAGGGTGGAGACGCGGGGGGCATGGTGGTTGCCGAGGGCATCCCCGAGGAGATCGCCCAGGTCGGGATCTCGTACACCGGTCGGTATCTTCGCCAGGTGCTGAACGAATGCTGACTCAGGAGCTTTGCGGCGGGAATCGGTCGACCTGCTGCAGGTACGAGGTGTAGTTGCGCTTCGTTTCGCCGATGCTGTCGCCACCGAACTTTTCCAGGCAGGCGTCGGCAACAATCAGCGCCAGCATCGCCTCGCCGACGATGGCGGCCGCTGGAACCGCGCATACGTCGGTGCGTTGCACCACTGCTTCTGCGGGCTCGCCGTTGAGGATGTCGACCGACGGGAGGGGCTGCCGCAGCGTCGACAGCGGCTTCATGAATACGCGCACGCGCAGCTCGCCGCCGAAGGTGATGCCGCCCTCGAGGCCTCCGGCGCGGTTGCTGGGACGGTAGAAGCCGCCCTTCTCGCGATCGTAGTGGATCGGATCGTGCACCACGGAGCCCGGTTGGCCGGCGGCCCAGATGGCATCGCCGATCTCCACCGCCTTTTGCGCCGGAATCGACATCATCGCTTGCGCGATGCGGCCGTCGAGCTTCAGATCCCATTGGGTATGGCTCCCCAACCCGGGAGGAACGTTGACGGCGATCACCTCGAAGGTCCCGCCTAGAGTGTCCAGCGAATCACTGGCGGCATCGATGGCGGCGATCATCGCCGCCTCCGCCCGGGCGTCGGCGCACCGCACCGGTGACGCGTCGGCGCGCTCCAGCACGGTCTGCACCGGCAGAGCGGTGTTGGCCTCGATCCCGGCCTCACCAATCCTCGTGACGTGGCTCGTGATGCCCAGGCCCAACTCGGCGAGGAACATCCTGCAAAGAGCCCCTGCCGCTACACGCGCGGCAGTCTCACGTGCGCTGGCACGCTCGAGGATGTCACGGAGATCAGCGCGGTCGAACTTGAGCCCGCCGGCCAGATCTGCGTGGCCAGGGCGTGGACGGGTGACCCGGCGGCTGTCAGCGGCGGGGCTCGGAAGATCACCGCTCTCAGCCGTTGTGCCGCCGGCCACAGGGCTGCCAGCCTCGAGTGGCTCCACGCCCATTACGTGTTGCCAGTTCGTCCAATCGCGGTTCTCGATCAAGAAGGCGATGGGGCTGCCGAGGGCCTGGCCATGACGAACTCCGGCCACGAAGCGGGCGCGGTCATGCTCGATCTTCATGCGTTTGCCGCGGCCGTAGCCGCCCATGCGACGCTCGAGATCGGCGTCGATGGCAGGCTGATCGATGGGCAATCCTGCGGGCAATCCCTCGAGGATTCCGACGAGCATCGGGCCGTGGGACTCACCCGCGGTCATGAAGCGAAGAGTGCGAAGCGACATAGTCATTCACCTTCCGTACCGCCGGCGAGTATAAGGACGCGCGTTTCTGAGTGTCAACGAGGTTCTCGTGAACCGTATGTCTCTGGCTGGAATTGTATGCGGCAGGGGGCTATCGTTTCGCCATGGAAATCGGCCGAAGTATAGAGCGTGTCCGGCAGGCCCGTAACATGAGCATCGAGGACCTGTCGCGGGAGGCGGATGTCACCCAGACCCACCTGAAGCGCATCGAGGCTGGCGAGGTTGCCTCGCCCGGTCTCGATATGCTGGTGCGGATCGCCAAAGGGCTCGGTGTCGAAGTCGGGGTGCTTCTCGGAAAAGAGGGCGAGGTGCCGAAGCTGGAGCTCGTGATGCTCTCCTCGCCGGCAGACGTCCCTGGGGCGTTCGCGACGTTTTTACGCAACAACCGGCGTTACCTGACACTGGACGAGCGCGTGATCCTGGAGAGGACCCTGGTCGAGCTGGATTCGAGCTCGTCGATCAGCAGGCAGGCCGATTTCTACGATTTCTGGAAGGACTTGCTGGACACCTATCGCGGCAGCCCGCAACAGGGGCTGCTCCGAGTCGCTCTCGGGATCCATCCGGACTATGGTCCGGAGACTCGCGACCTGATTCCACAAATCTGGGCCGTGGCCGAGGTCATGGTCAGAGACTTGGTGCCCGCGGCTACACGCGGCAACGAACGATCGCGGGGCTGAAACCATGATCAAGATCCTCAACACCGCGCAGATTCAAAGTTGTGATCGAGTTGCCATCGACGACTATGGGATTCCCGGGCTGGTGCTCATGGAGAACGCCGGCACCCAAGTTGTCGAGGCCATGGAGGAGTTCTTCGAGTCGGACGCTCCCGGGTCGGTTGCTGTCTGTTGTGGGAAAGGCAACAACGGAGGTGACGGCTTCGTCGTGGCGCGTCACCTGTACAACCTCGGCCGCGATGTACACGCCTATCTGTTCGGCAGCGCGGATCAGCTACAGGGCTCACCGGCGACCCATCACGCCATGGCCCAGGCGCTCGGAGTGCCGATCACCGAGATTCCCGATGCCGATGCGTGGGAAGGGCACTACGCCGCTCTGGAGGGCTACGATTGCATCGTAGATGCCCTATTCGGAACCGGCATCACGGGCGGATTGCGTGGACACTATGGTGACGTGGTGGACGCGATCAACGCAGCGGGTGCGGCAGTGGTGGCCGTCGACCTGCCTAGCGGGCTGTCCGCCGACACCGGCAACGTCGAAGGTCCCGTGGTCGATGCGGATCTCACCGTCACCTTTGCTGCTGCGAAGCTGTGCCATGTCTTGTCGCCCGCGGAAGACTATTGCGGCGAGATCTACGTGGTCGATATCGGCATCCCCGAGGCCAGCATCGCGACGATCGATGATCCAGTTCTGATGCTCACCCCCGAGCACTGCGCTGACCTCCTTGTGCCGCGATTGAGCGACACCCATAAGGGTACCTACGGACGGGTCTTGGTGGTGGCGGGAGCAGCGGGAACCACGGGGGCCGCGGTTCTCAGCGCTCTAGGGGCATTGCGCGGCGGTGCCGGGCTCGTGACGGTCGCGACCCCCAACTCTGTCTATCCGATCATTGCCGGTCAGATCACCGAGGCGCTCGTCAGGCCGCTGACCTGTGCAGCAGAGGGCGAGGGGTTGGGTCTTGATGCCGTCGACGAGGTGCTCGAACTGGTTGGGAGCACCGATGTCCTTGCCATTGGCCCTGGAGTCGGGACGAACCCGGAGACCGCGGAGGCGGTACGCCGGATCATCTCACAGGCAGGGGTGCCGACCGTGATCGATGCGGATGGACTCAATGCTTTGGTGGGGAATCTCGAGCAGGTCTCCGAGGCGGAAGATCCTCGCATCCTGACACCGCACCCGGGTGAGATGGCGCGCCTGCTGGGGTGTTCCACCGACGATGTGCAGAGCGACCGCCTGGCCAGTGCAAGACGCCTGGCTGTCGAGACCGATGCGCTGGTCGTGTTGAAGGGCCATCGCACCGTGTTGGCGCAGCCGGTTGGGCCTCTGGTGTTGAACCCCACGGGCAATCCGGGAATGGCGACCGGCGGCTCGGGGGATGTACTGACCGGCCTCATAGCAGCCTTCCTGGCTCAGCGGTTGGAGCCGGAAGCGGCAGCTGAGCTCGGAGTGTTCGCCCACGGGGCCGCCGGGGATATGGCGGCTGATGAGCTCGGTGAGGTCGCCCTCATTGCCGGAGACCTGGTTGACTTCCTGCCCGATGTCTTTCTCTCCTTGCAGGCGGAGTTGGAAGAAGACGAGGATTTCTGATCGCCGCCCGCTCCCTTCACCGACGTGCACCTCGAGATGGCCAGATCGCACGAGTTTCTCAGCCGTAGCAGCGACCAGACCCTGGAGCTGGGTCGCCGACTCGGCGAGCAGCTCAGCGGTGGCGAAGTGATTCTTCTGTTCGGCCCTCTGGGCGCCGGCAAGACGGTTTTCGTGCGCGGCCTGGCGAGCGGCTTGGGCCTGCAGCCGGACGAGATCCGCAGCCCCTCCTTCACGCTCATCAACGAGCACCAAGGTCGCGTCGTCTTTTACCACGTCGACCTCTACCGTCTGTCCCATGCGTCGCTGACCGATTTGGGTCTCGAGGATCTATACCGCAGCGACGCGGTGGTCGCGGTGGAGTGGGCTGAACGCTTGGAGGAGGCGGGCTGGGATCTGGGTGATTCGATCCTCGTGGAGATCGACTATCACCCGACGCAGGAGGACACCCGCATCCTGCTTATCGATGGTGGTGGTGGCCTGGTAGCACTCGAGGCGGAATCATAAGTTCCAGATCTGGCCCCGCTGGGCAACGCCGAAACCGGCATCCTGAATGGCCGCGCGCTGCGAGCCGTGTTCGTCCCATAGTGGATTGGTGTGATTCAGGTGGGTGAACCAGACCGCTGGTCGGGTCCGAGCGCGCGCGGACAGCATCTCCACAGTATCGGCAACCGGGGGGTGTGGAACCTCTCCCTGCCAGCGGTGCCCGAGCTCTTCCGCCGAGTAGAAGGTGCCGTCGAGCACGGCGATGTCGCTCTTGTCCAACCAGTCCTCGAAGGGTACCGGCCAGCCATCCCATCTGTCGGCATCGGGGACGTACAGGAGACTCCGGCTCGGCCCGTTGATGAGCAGGCCCACCGTATCGGTGAGCTCGGCGCGATGGACGACGCTGAACGGTTCAACGCTGAGGTTGGCGGTCAGCTCCACGGGGGTACCGATGCTGATCTCCCGGATGTCCAACCGGTCCTCGTCGATCAAGGTCTTGAAGGGCTGGTTGGAACGAAGAAGCCGAGCCATGGCCGCGCTCGCGTAGACCGGAAGGTTGTCGGTGGCCGCGGCTTCTCGGCCACAGTGAAGCAGGCCCACGTAGTGGCCCATGTGCGCGTGCGTCAGCAGAATTCCCTGCACCTCATCCTCGAGGCGCAGCGTCCCGGTCGGTGGGGCGAGCTGGTTGCTCTGCTGCGGCAGCGTGACAAGGTCGCCGACCTGGGCGACGAAGTCGGGGGTGGCATCGACAAGGAAGCGCGCACCGGTCGCCGGATCGACGATGCCGAGACAGGCGACGCGGGGAGCGGCGACCTCACCGGAGCGGACCCGGGCACAATAACCGGTGAAGCAATTCGCCTGCGGCACGCCGCCATCCTGACTGGTACCGAGTACGACCGCGAACGGATCCGCGGGTCCGGTAGGGGAGTCCGCCTGCTGGCCGGCTCGTCCCCATCCGAGTGGAACGGTGCACACCGCCGCTAGGCCGAGGCTGTTCTTCAGCAGTTGACGCCGTGTCGTGCGATGGGTCTCGCGGGCCATCTATTCGGTGCGGCGATAGTTGGGTGCTTCCTTGGTGATGGTGACGTCATGGACGTGCGCCTCACGCAAGCCGGATGGAGTGACTCGGATGAACCTGGAGTCTTGCTGCATGGACGGGATGTCCGAGCAGCCGCAGTAGCCCATGCCGGCACGCAGCCCCCCGACGAGCTGGTGGACGGTTTCAGAGACCAGGCCGCGATAGGGCACACGACCCTCGATGCCCTCGGGCACCAACTTGCCCTCCTCGACATCGGCCTGGAAATAACGATCGCGGCTGCCGCGGCGCATGGCGCCGACGGATCCCATGCCTCGATAGGCCTTGAACGCCCGCCCCTGATAGAGCTCGATTTCGCCGGGACTCTCATCGGTGCCTGCCAGCAACGAGCCGATCATGACGGTGTCAGCGCCTGCCGCTACCGCCTTGGCCACGTCTCCTGAATACTTAATTCCGCCGTCGGCGATGACCGGCACGCCGTGTTCACGGGCGGCAGTGGAGCACTCGGCGATTGCAGTGACCTGCGGCACGCCGGCACCGGCAACGACGCGGGTCGTGCAGATCGCTGACGGTCCCATGCCGACCTTGACGGCATCGGCGCCGGCATCGATCAGATCCAGGGTGGCCTGCGCCGTGGCGATGTTGCCTGCGATCACGGGGTGGTCGGGGCGGCGCTTCTTGAGCTCGCCAACCGTGGTGACGACCCCTTCGGTATGTCCATGGGCCGTGTCGACGACGATGACGTCGGCGCCCACTTCCCACAGGGCCTCGGCACGGGCCAGTGCCTCGGGTCCGACACTGACGGCGGCACCGACGCGCAACCTTCCCAGGCTGTCCTTCGAGGCGTCCGGGTATTGGATGGCCTTCTGAATGTCCTTGACGGTAATCAGACCTTTGAGGAAACCCTCGCCGTCGACAACCAGGAGCTTCTCGATCTTGTTGGCCTGCAGCAGTTCGACCGCCTGATCGAGAGTCGTTCCCTCGGGAACCGTAACCAGATTCTCGTGCGTCATCAGCTCCTCGACCAGGCGATCGAGGTTCTTCTCGAATCGCACGTCACGGTTTGTCAGAATCCCCAGCACCTTCCCCTTGGGGTCGGTAACCGGGACGCCGGAGATCTTGTACTTCGACATCAGCCCGAGGGCCTGATGAATCGGGTTGCGCGGGCCGATGGTGATGGGGTCGACGATCATGCCGCTCTCGGAGCGCTTCACCTTGTCGATCTCGTCCGCCTGTTCATGGATGGTCAGGTTCTTGTGGATAACGCCAAGGCCACCGTTCTGCGCCAGGGCAATGGCCATACGTGACTCGGTTACCGTGTCCATGGCGGCCGACAGGATCGGGATATGCAGCTCGATCTCTCGAGTGAGACGCGTACGAGTGCTTGCCTGCGACGGTAGGACTGCTGAATAGGCAGGCAGGAGCTGCACGTCATCGAAGGTGAGCGAAATCCGTGGTTCCTCCAGCATCAAATGTCCCCCATCGCTTGGTTCGGCGTCCCGTTCACTTGAATCCACAGCATTTCTTGTACTTCTTGCCGCTACCACACGGACATGGATCGTTGCGGCCGACCTTGCCCTGTTTGCGGACGACAGTCGTGGCGACCCGTCTCCCTCCACCACCCGCTGCGGCGGCGACTCGCTGGGTCTGGGCAGCCTGTGCCTTCTGCCGAGCCAACTGTGCCTCGCGTTCTTCCGGGCTCATCGGTTCGAGCTGAAAGGCGTAGCGGACCGACTCCCCGTGTATTCGGTCCAGCATCTCCTGATACATCAAGAAGGACTCTTTCTTGTACTCTACGAGTGGGTTGCGCTGTCCATAACCGCGCAGCCCGATGCCTTCCTTGAGACGGTCGAGGGCGTAGAGATGTTCCTTCCAGCGGGCATCCACGACCTGCAGGCAGATCCACGTCTCGAACTGAGGCATCACCTCGCCGATGCGCTCCACTTTCGACGCGTAGCGCTCCTGGATGGCGGTCCACAAGCCGTCGCGGATGTCATCCCGGGAGTCTTGCTCCATATCGACCGGCAGATTGTCAGGGTCGAGTCCGAAGAACTGGTTGATCTGGCGCCCGAATTCGTCCAGCTCCCAATCTTCCGGGCCGACCTTGCGCTCGCAGTGACTGTCCAGCAGGTAGTCGAGAATCTCCTCGCTAGTTTCGAGAATGAACTCGCGTGGCTTCTCGCCGCCCTTCATGAGGTTCCGGCGCAGCGTGTAGACGACCTCACGCTGCTTTTCCATGACGTCGTCGTACTCGAGGAGATGCTTGCGGGTCTCGAAGTTGCGCCCTTCTACCTGCTTCTGAGCACGCTCGAGAGCTTTCGAGACCATGCGATCCTCGATCGGCACGCCCTCGTCCATTCCGAGCCGCTGCATAATTCCCTGCAGCTTGTCCATGCCGAATACGCGCAGCAGGTCGTCTTCCAGCGAGAGGAAAAACTGCGATGACCCCGGGTCGCCCTGCCGGCCCGTACGACCGCGGAGCTGGTTGTCGATGCGCCGCGCCTCATGGCGCTCGGTGCCGAGCACATGCAGACCTCCAACGTCGACCACACCCTCTCCGAGCACGATGTCGGTGCCGCGCCCAGCCATGTTGGTAGCTATGGTGACGGCTTCGCGCTGTCCCGCCTGCGCCACGATCTCGGCCTCGTTTTCATGATTCTTGGCGTTCAAGACGACGTGCTTGACGCCTTTCTTGCCGAGCTTCCGCGCCAGGAGCTCCGATTTCTCGATCGACGTGGTGCCGACCAGAACAGGACGGCCGGTAGAGTGCAACTCGATGATCTCGTCGACCGTAGCGTTCCACTTCTCACGCTCGGTGCGGAAAATGACGTCGGGCATCTCGTCGCGCCTGAGTGTCTGGTTGGTCGGAATCACCAGGACGTCGAGCTCGTAGATCTTGTCGAACTCCGCCGCCTCCGTGAGCGCCGTGCCCGTCATGCCGGCCAACTTCTCGTACATGCGGAAGTAGTTCTGAAACGTGATTGTCGCCAGCGTCTGATTCTCACGCGCGATCTTGACGTTTTCCTTGGCCTCCACCGCCTGGTGGAGCCCATCACTCCAACGTCTGCCGGGCATCATGCGGCCGGTGAACTCGTCGACGATCACGACTTCGCCATCCTTGATCAGGTAGTCGCGATCGCGCTTGAAGATCACGTGTGCCTTCAGCCCTTGTTGCACGTGGTGCACCAGGTCCATATGGCTGGCGTCGTAGAGGTTGTCGATGCCGAGAAGCTTCTCGACGTGCGCTACCCCTTCCTCGGTCATCGCCACGTTGCGGTGCTTTTCTTCGATCTCGTAATCGGTGTCCTTGCGCAGGCTCGGGATGATGCGGTCGATCCGGTAGTAGAGCTCGGTAGACTCCTCCGCCGGACCCGAGATGATCAGTGGTGTACGCGCCTCGTCGACGAGAATGGAGTCCACCTCGTCGACAATCGCAAAGTTGTGCTTGCGCTGCACCATGTCCTCGAGGCGGAACTTCATGTTGTCCCGCAAGTAGTCGAAGCCGAACTCGTTGTTGGTGCCGTAGGTGATATCGGCCGCGTAGGCTTGCCGTCGCTCCTCATCCGGCATGTCGTGCTGAATCGTGCCCAGGGAGAGGCCGAGGAACTCGTAGATCGGGCCCATCCACTCTCGGTCGCGGCGTGCCAGGTAGTCGTTGACGGTGATCACGTGCACGCCCTTGCCGGGCAGGGCGTTCAGGTAGGCGGCCAGGGTAGCCACCAGGGTCTTGCCCTCGCCGGTAGCCATCTCTGCGATTTTGCCCTCGTGTAGCGCCACACCGCCGATCATCTGTACATCGAAATGTCGCATGCCGATGACGCGGCGACCCGCCTCGCGGGTAACGGCAAAGGCCTCGGGGATTAGGTCGTCGAGCTCCGTTCCCGCGGCCAGGCGCTCTCGGAACTCCTCCGTTTTGGCGCTCAGAGCGTCATCGGTCAGACGTTCGAGCTCTGGCTCGTTCTCGTTGATGAGGTCGAGGTAGGCCGTCTGGATGCGCTTGAGCTCACGCTCGTTGTGTGTGCCGATGACTTTGGTGAGAAGAGAGTTCAGCATATACGGGGGCCGTGAGGTCTAGCGGGGTAGGGCGTGGCGGTGGACAGGGGGCGGCACTTGAACCTGCTGCACAGCGTTCGAGCCTGACATTAGCAAATCGTAGCAGTAGGGGAGGGGACGGTAAACCATCACACTTCCACCACGGCCTGCTGAGGCGGTCTCACTGAAATGCCGAGGAGATGGTTGTCTGCCGGTACTGCAGGGCTTCTTCCAGGTGAGGCCTGCCGATTGTCTCGGCCCCTTCGATATCGGCGATGCTGCGTGCGACCCGCAAAACGCGATGCCAGGCGCGCGCCGACAGGCGCATCTGCTCGGCGACCCCGCTGGCCCACTTCTGGACGGCAGGGCTCAGCGAGCACGCACTGGAGAGCCAGGCGCTCGGAAGCGCCGAGTTGGTTATGCCCGGGGCCGGGGTGCCTTTCTGGCGCGCGAGCGCGCTCATTCTTTCCGCCTGAACATGACGAGCCGCGACGACGCGACCGCGGACCTGTGCCGAATCCTCATCCCGCGTACGCCCCCGAATGAGTGGGCCGAGGGGCACGCGGTCGACCCAGACGAAGATGTCGATGCGGTCCAGCAACGGGCCCGAGATGCGTTGCCAGTAGCGGGCCAGACGAGCTTCCCCGCATCGGCACGCATCATCGCCGGGACCACGGCCGCAGGGACAGGGGTTCATCGATCCCACCAGTTGGAACCGCGTCGGCAGCAAAGCCGACTGGCCGCCGCGCACCAGGCAGATCTCTGCTTCTTCCAGAGGTTGTCGCAAGGACTCCAGGGCGTTGCGCCGGAACTCGGGGAACTCGTCGAGGAAGAGCACGCCGTTGTGGGCGAGGCTCAGCTCGCCGGGACGAGGCGGGACGCCGCCGCCCACGAGTCCGGCCATCGTGACGCTGTGGTGGGGTGCGCGAAACGGGCGCTGTTGCATCAGGCCCCTGCCGGAGAGACGTCCGATGACGGAGTAGACAGCGCTGGTTTCGACCGCCTCGTCGAATGTCAGGGGCGGCAGGATGCCGGGAAGAGCGCGTGCCAGGAGCGTCTTCCCGACCCCGGGTGGACCTACCATCAAGAGGTGGTGGGCTCCCGCGGCAGCCAACTCCAAGGCTCTTCGGGGCAGGACATGCCCCACGATGTCCTTCAGGTCGACGCTGTGATGGGGGGGCTCGGTCCTCGGGCGGGGAAGAGCATGGATGGGGAACCCACCGTCCAGGTAAGCCACCGCCTGCAGCAAGGACTTTACGCCGATCGCCTCGATTTGCGGGATCTCGGCGACCTCCATGGCGTTCTCGAGCGGTACCAGCAATCGCGTTATCCCACTCCGCCGCGCTGCCAGCGCGGTGGGCAGCACTCCCGAGACGGCCCGTACCGAGCCGTCCAGACCGAGCTCTCCAAGACAGATGCATCCATCGAGGCGGTCGGGAGCGAGCCTCTGGTCGGCGATCATCATTCCCAGCGCGATCGGCAGGTCGAGGCCGGCACCGGACTTGGGTTGGCTGGCTGGTGCCAGGTTGATTGTCGTCTTACGGGCCGCCAGACTCAGGCCACTCTGCGCGCACGCAGTGTGCACACGGTCGAGGCTCTCGCGCACGGCGGGACCCGGCATCCCCACGATATGGGTGTCCGGCACACCGCCCGTTCGCCGACACACCTCGACGGTGACCAGTGCCGCCTCGACCCCGGTGATGACGGCCGAGCGTAGACGCCCCATCTCACCTTGTTCCGACACTCGTGACTCCTCCCCGATCTCGCCTGGATTTCTCGGAAGTCCGGGCCTGTCATGCAGCGCAGAGCTGTTCATTGACATCCCTCGTCAAGTTGGGACGGCCACCGTGTCGGGACGTGCCAGGAACGGAGCTCCGCTGAGAGGGTGGCTGCGGGCGAAAAAGGGCTGCTGGCAGGCCGTGGTGAAAGTGCGATGGGTCTGGTTACGCCAAGACCTGCTACTAGCGACCGGGAATGGTGAGCTGGTCGCCGGGGTAGATGACGCTGCGACGAGTGAGCCCGTTGACGCGCAGGAGATTCTCGAGCGAAACGCCATGGCTCTGGGCGATGTCAGCGGGAGTGTCGCCCCTGCGCACGGTGTAGATCGCCGTGCCTGGCGAGGCCACGGCTCCCGGAACGACCAGTACGTCGCCCGGGTAGATCCTGCTGCTTCGCGTCAGGCCATTGGCCGCCAGCAGAGAATTCAGGGAAACGCCGTAGCGCTGCGCAATCACGTACGGTGCGTCGCCGCGACGCACCGTATGGCGTACCAAGTTGTGCGCGGGCTGTTCGATGTCCGCATCGCCGACGATGGGCGAGGAGGTGTAAACGACCAGCTTGTCTCCGGGGTGGATGAGGTTGCCGCGCCGGTTGTTCCAGCTCTTGAGCTGCTCGACGGTGACGTTCAAGCGCTGCGCGATGATATAGAGGCTGTCGCCACGTCGAACGGTATACAGGTTTCTCGAACCATCGGTCGGGTCGGCCTCGGCGGCCATCGGGGCCGGGGCGGGGGAGTTGCTCGTCGTCGCGGAGGATGTCGGTTGGGGTCGCGGTGCCTCGCCGCGCGTGCCGTAGTAAACAACCAAGCGATCGCCCGGGTAGATCAGGGTGGAGGTGAGGCTATTCCAATCCATCAGGCTCGCGACGTTCGTGCGGTGAATCGATGCGATCTGATCCAAGCTGTCGCCGCGTTGAACCCGGTAGGTAACTTGCTCGCCAACCTCGTGGCCGGCCAGGGGCTGGCTGCTGTAGTAGCGTCCGGGCTCGCCGACCGGGATCACCAAGCGCTGGCCAATCTGCAATCGCCGCGGGTTTCTGATGTTGTTGACCTCTTGGAGCGCGCTGACACGGGTGCCGTACCGCGCCGCGATCACCGACAGGTTCTCGCCGCTGCTGACCCGATGCTCGATGAAGTTGACCCGATCGCTCGGCGGAATCGCCGCCAGGGCCGTCTCGAACTCCTGCCGGCTCCCCTTTGGCACATAGACGATGTACTCGTCGATGTTGGGAGTGGCAGCGCGGAGATGCGGGTTGAGGTCTTGGATCACAGCGAGCGAAGTTCCCGCCGCATCAGCGAGAACCCTGAGGTCGGTGATCGAATCGACGATGGCCTCGTCATACTCGAGCGGCGGCTGGATCTCGAACTCGAGACCATAGCGCTCCGGATCGGTGCCGATATACATGGCAGCGAAGATCTTGGGCACGAAGTCGCGCGTCTCGCGGGCCAGGTTGCGTGTTTCGGCGATCTCCCAGAAGTCGCGTGAGCCGACGCGCTGTATGGCACGAGCCACGCGGCCCTTGCCGCCGTTGTAGGAGGCCAGCGCGAGCTCCCAGCTTCCCATCTCCTCGTAGAGATCTTTCAGGTAGATTGCCGCCGTGCGCGTCGCACGTACAGGATCACGGCGCTCGTCGACCGACCAGTCGACCCGCATGCCGTACAGGCGCGCCGTGCCACTCATGAATTGCCACATGCCGGAGGCGCGGGCGCGCGAGTAGGCGCTCGGCTTGAAGAGGCTCTCGATGAGCGGCACCCAGGCCAGCTCTTTCGGTACGCCGACCTCTTCGAGAGTCTCGAGGATCATGGGCATGTACCGCGACGCTCGCGACAGCCCCTCCTCGATGACCTGTTTGCGATCCGTGACCAGGTACAGTAGCGCCGCTTCGACCTTGGCGTTCTCCCTGGGGTCTGGAATGGGGATTGTGAAGAGCGGCTCCTCGGGAAGTGGCTCCAGTACCCGAGCTCGAAACTCCTCGAGCACTTCCTCGGGAATCGTCGGCAGCTCCTCTACCGGCAGCGTAACTTGTTCGTCGACCGCGGCGAGGAGGCTCTCGGTACCCAGTGCATGGATGCGGCTGAAGAGATGGTTGAAGGCTCCCTGCAGCTCGGGCTGCAGCTCTTCCGGCACCTCAGCCTCCAGGTAAACGTCTAGCGCCGCCTGGAACTGGCTGTCGGCATAACGGTAGTTGCCATCGCGATATGCAACCTCGCCGGCGGCGTAGTGCAGCTCGGCCTCTTCCTCGAGCTGGGGCAGCGAGACGGTCTGCCGGGACATCTCTGTCTGGGCAGTCGTCGCGGCATCAGCGTTGGTCTCGGGGGGAGGTGTGGAACGGGCACAGGCCCACGACAGGCCGAGAGCCAGAAAAAGAAATCCTGTAAGGATGGTTCGTGTAACCCCATCCCGCCATGCGGGAGCCACCATCATTGCCGCTTGAACACTCCGTGTTCTTCGCCCAATTCACGCCCGAGGGGTGTGACGATTGTAGCGGGTCCGATACAGATTTTCTCTCCCTTCGCCATCGCGTCACGCACGTCGGTTTCGCTGACGAACTCCACAGCCTCGGGTGGGGGCGGCGCAGCGGCTGCCGCCGGCGGCGGTGGTGACGACGGTGGTGACGGTTGCGGTGAGGGTCGAGGCGCGATCGGGGAGCGACTACGGGGAGGCTCGGGAGCGGCGCTTTCTTTGTCGGAGCTTGTCGTCGAGCAGCCACAGCTCGGCGCCGGCGAGCTGAGGATTGGTGCCGGGGACGGGGGAGCGGAAGAGGCCCTGGGGAACGCGGACACCGGTTTCGTGTGCGGGCCTTTGACCGAAACCACCGTGTTGCGCCCAGCCCCGGGAGGTGCTGCACCGGAGTCCTGGAGGACTCCGCGGTCGGTGAGGAATGTGGCGATGCGAGATCTCAGTTCAGCTGGGGCCGCCGGTGCCGCTGAGGCGGCCGCGGGTTCGGCGGTCGTAGACGCGTTCGCCTCGGAACGGCTCAGAGGTCGGGTCTCGTAGGCGAGCCGCTTGACGTTCAGCAGATGCTGCGGCCCGATGTTGTCGGACGTGATGTTGTTGCCCCAAGAGCCGCAACCGAGAGTCATCGAGGGGAACAGGCTCGTCGTATACCCGACCGCGCCCAGAGCCGCGACGGTGTTGACCAGAACTCGGTGCGCCGGTTTGCGAAGCCCGAACTCGAGGATCACGTCGCGATCCTGCGAATGAATCGCCAGCGTGTGGCCGAGGCCGCCGAAGCGGAGCAACTGCATGCAGCGCTCGCAGCCCTCGTGCCAGTCTTCGACCACGTAGTAGGCGAGCACGGGCGAGAGCTTCTCGCGCGAGAGCGGATACTCCTTGCCGACACCGTTGAGGGGACAGACGAGAACGCGCGTCCCGGCGGGCACGCTGATGCCCGCTGTCTCGGCGATCGCTTCAGCGGAACGGCCAACGAGTCGGGGGTTCACCATGAGCTCGTCGGTGATCAGAACGGCGGCGAGGCGTGCACATTCTTCTGCCGAGAGGAAGTGGCCACCGTTTGCTTTCACCTCTGCCTCGACCTGTGTGCTGATGGCACGGTCGCAGACAATCGCCTGCTCAGACGAGCACAGTGTGCCGTTGTCGAAGGTCGTGCCGGCGATGATGTCGCGGACCGCCTTGCCGACATCGGCACTTTGCTCGATGTAGGCGGGAACGTTGCCGGGTCCGACACCGTAGGCAGGCTTGCCGGCCGAATAGGCAGCCTTGACGAGGCCGATGCCCCCGGTGGCCAATATCAGGTCGGTGTCACGGCCGTTCATGAGCTCGCGGGTTCCTTCCATCGACACCACGTTCATGCAGCCGATCAGCCCGCGCGGCGCACCGGCTTGCACGGCGGCGTCGTGCATCAGCCTGGCACTCTCTTGGATGCATCCCTTGGCCGCCGGATGCGGCGACAGGACGATCCCGCACCGCGCCTTCACGGCAATCAGGCACTTGAACATCGCCGTCGAGGTCGGGTTGGTCGTCGGTATGATCCCGGCTACTACGCCGACCGGTTCCGCGATCTCCAGGACTCCCGTCTGGCGATCCTCCCGAAGGACGCCGACAGTACGCATGCCACGTATCGCCGCGACGACGTCTTGGAGCACGAAGTTATTCTTGAGAACTTTGTCGGGGATGTTGCCGAAGCCGGTCTCCTCGTGCGCCATGGCTGCGAGGCGGTTGCTTTCCCGCAGGCCGGCGGCGGCCATTGCCTCGACGATGCTATCGACCTGTTCTTGGTCGAATTGCTCGATCTCCTGCTGCGCCTGGCGGGCAGCTCGAGCGAGCACACGAGCCTCGTGGATCGACTCGAGGTCGCGGTCTAGATCGGCGTCGGACATGGACGATTGGCTCTCGAGGTCATGCGGCACGCCGAGCGCTGGTGGTCAGGCCTACTTCTCCCCACCGCTCCCAGTGCCGGAATCCTCGTCGCTCGGGGATGGGGGCAGGATTTTTTCGACTTCTTCGTGCGGGCGCGGGATGACGTGCACGGAGATCAACTCACCGACGCGCCGGGCCGCGGCTGCGCCGGCATCGGTCGCCGCTTTGACGGCGCCGACGTCTCCACGCACGAGGACAGTTACGTACGCTCCGCCGACTTGCTCCTTGCCGATCAGCACGACCTTTGCGGCTTTGACCATCGCGTCCGCCGCCTCGACCGCACCAACCAGTCCCCGGGTCTCAACCATCCCGAGGGCCTCATAGGACATCGGATCCTCCTTGCACAGATGATATGCGTGGCAGCGCTCAGTGACGCCACCGCCAAGCTGCGATGTTAGCCCGGACTTCTCAACGGGTGGCTACTACGCGAGCGCGATGGCGCGCGAGTAC